>VTLG01012713.1_pt1 | contig 70861 bp, 77 predicted proteins | sample 4694571 | NCBI WGS metagenome assembly VTLG01 (sample SAMN12604809, study PRJNA352737) | marine metagenome | biome: ENVO:00000447; feature: ENVO:00000209|ENVO:00000569|ENVO:01000036; material: ENVO:00002151; isolation source: viral sequences binned using virsorter ...
TGTGGCGCGCCATGTCGCCAGGAACCACCCTTTTTTCAAGAGAGATTAAGGTTGGTTGGCCCACAGTGAAAGTTCTCTATAATATGAGTGTGGGGGTTCGTGTTCTCTCTTCTTTTAATAGCCCCCCCTATCCATGCCAGTTATATAAGGGGGGGTTAAAAACTGAGTCGCCTTCTCTAAACTATAAATGCAATAAGGTGTCTTGAAAAAATATTCGAGCACAAATCAAGCCCCCACCCCCAAAAACTGAGCGGCTTTTATTTGAAACTTCCCTTGACATTCTATTCGTATATGTGATACAATGCTTATTCATTTATATGGAGTATATTATTATGAAAGATTATTCGGTAGTAGAAAGAATGGTAAAGGAGCAGATGGAGAAATCTGCGAAGCTTTGGTTTTCTGAGAAAGAAATGAGCGATGAGGAAGTCTTTGCACTGAAGCAGAAGATACATCGTTTGAATGAAGTTTTAACAAATAAGGAGAGGGACACTGATATTTCAGTCCGGTAAAAAATCAATCTGGTTAGACTGGTATGATGTGCGTAGATTCTTTCTGCACAAGTATACATTGATAAGTATCGCAGTTGTGGGCGTATTATCTTTGGGAGTGTTTTTGTTATGAGTGGTATGCATCTATTGCCAGCCTATTATACGACAAACAATACTCGCAAGCGTAAGCAAAGGGAAATGACAAAGAAGCAGAAAGCGTCGTTGAAAAAGCATAACAGGTTTTTGAGAAAAATGGGTCTGCCGGAGAAGGATTCTGTGGTGGCACCTAAGCTGAATAAGAGTAAGTTGAGAGGAATAGGTAATAGTATTCCTTCTTATGAAATTAAGCGCGAATATGTTCCGAGTAAAGGGAATGGTATCGGAAATGGTTTGAAGCGGGACAATACCGAGCAGTTGAGAGTATCTTCTGAATATACGATTGCGCCTGCTTATAATAAGGGTGCTTATCAGGTGATAGGTGAAGAGTATATAAAGGATATCGGGCGATGAATATGCGAGAGCTGCAAAAGGATATTGATGCATTGCCGAATCAAAGTTCAGAGTATATCATACGATGGCTTATGTCTCAGGTGATTGAGCTCATGGAAATAATTGACTATATGGAGAACGGAACGGAGCTCTGATATGTCTATTTTAAAGTATCTTTGGCCGTCAAGAAAGAGTCAGTTCAAATGGGTTCGGCATTCTGAATTTGTTCAGCTCTATGATTTGGATGTTTCTGAAGATCCGGTTCGCCCTGAGTTGGATCTGGAATTCAGAACGGATTATAGCAGAGAAATCTATGGGCTGAAATTTCAAAATGAGATACTAGGTGTTATCTGTATTGCGTATACCAATGATATTCCGTGCAGCGTGAAAGAATTGGACTTGATGTCGCAGATAGCGCATCTGAAATCTTTTCTTCCGTATACTGAGCAAGAAAAAGAAAGAATTGCAGTAGCATATACAGTATGGTCAAACAAAAAGGGTGCGGGTAAGCTAATCATGCAAAAAGCGTTAGAATATATGCGCGAGAATTCTGCAGCGAGATGGCCGAAGTCTGGTATACATAGAATGGTGACACTTTCACCTTTAACGCCGGGCGCAACACACTATCATATCCGAAATGGAGCTAAGCTGATTAACATTAGTCTCACTTCACAGAACTTTGAATACGATCTAGAATAAAGGATATATAATACATGAGTGATTTTTTAAAGAATGTAGTAAAAGAGATTGGTAATGAGTATGCTGCTCTTGCAGCAGATGGTATTGAAGCAGGGGATGTTGATTCCTATATTGATACCGGCTCCTATATCTTTAACGCATTACTAAGTGGCTCTCTGTACGGGGGATTGCCGTCAAACAAGATTACTGCGCTTGCAGGAGAGAGTGCAACCGGCAAGACATTCTTTGCAATGGGAATTGTGAAGACGTTTCTGGATGCAGCTCCTGATGCTGGTGTTATCTATTTTGAGAGTGAGAGTGCTATTACCAAGGACTTGATTACCAGCCGAGGGATTGACCCGAATCGTATGGTGATTGTTCCTGTGGCTACGGTGCAGGATTTTCGTCATCAGGTTATCAAGGTGCTGGACTCCTATCTTCTACAGAGTGAGGCAGACAGAAGGCCATTGTTTCTGGTGCTGGATTCTTTGGGTATGCTGTCTACTACAAAAGAGATGGAAGATACCGCCGAAGGTAAGGAAACGCGAGACATGAGCCGCGCACAAGTGCTTAAGGCGGCATTCAGAGTACTGACACTGAAGCTAGGGCGGGCGAAAGTGCCGATGCTGGTTACGAACCACACCTATGATGTGATTGGTAATATGTTTCCCACTAAAGAAATGGGTGGTGGCTCTGGACTTAAATACGCAGCGAGTACCATTGTCTATCTAAGCAAGAAGAAAGAGAAAGATGGTACAGAGGTTATCGGTAATATCATTCATTGTAAAAATCATAAGAGCAGGCTAACCGTAGAGAATAAAATGGTGGATGTTCGATTGACTTACAATGAAGGATTGGACAAGTACTATGGATTACTGGAGCTCGCAGAGAAGTATGATATCTTTAAAAAGGTATCTACACGGTTTGAGATGCCAGATGGAACAAAGCAATTCGGTAAAACGATATTACAAAATCCGAATACCTATTTTACCGAAGAAATAATGCAATCTTTAGAGGAGGCCGCGAGCAAAGAATTTAAATATGGGTAGGTATGTTACTGAATGCAATGACGCATTGCAATTGGTAGCTTATGCTTTAAATCCTTTAAGTAGGTTGAATAGCGATTCTTTTGGTTATGATATAATGGTGTATGTGATGTCTATAATATTAATTTTGATTGCAGGATATCTTGTATTTCGGCTATTGTTTCATCCGATAGAATCAATTAAGTTTCTTTTCAAGTTGGCAGTGATTGCCTTACTTGGATTGACTGTGTGGTTTGGTGTTTTTTACGCATGTGTGGAGTATGCAAGATGAATATTGGTGATGAAGTAGTATATAAAAATGTGTTCGATGAAAGATGTAAGGGTTCTATTCTTAATGTAATGTCAGATATGGATTCTTATGAAGAGATGAGATTGGAGGATGGAGTACCGCTCTATTATTCCAAGAAGCTCAAGAAGTTTGTTCCTGTAAAGCCTAAGAATATGGAATCTGTCTTTCTGGAAATATTTCGTGGGCACAATACTTACCTTGATTATGTGAGAATTAGTGACGTTGTATGATTTCTTAGAAATCTATGATGTGGATAATAATGATGCTTGTGATGAGATTATAAAATTCTTTGAGCAAGCATACGTTCCACAATCTTCTGGGCTGAAGGCATTCAATCGGAATCGTCAAAAGATATGCTCAACTTTGACGTTGAGCTTTGCTGAAGATTGGGATGTGAACGATCATGCTTATAGGTTTGTCAAGAATGCGATAGGAAAATACAGGGACAAGTATAGTTATCTGGACAAGATAAATGAAACTAATCAATGGAGATTATGTCCCGCATATAATATACAGAAGTATCAGGGTGAGAAGGAAGGATACTTTTCCTTGCATAATGAAACTTCTGGTTCCTATCCCTATCGCTTACTTGCATGGATGGTTTATCTGAATGATGCAGCCTCTGGTACAGAGTTTCCTTATCAAGACAAAACAGTTGTTCCAAAGAAAGGTAGAACTGCCATATGGCCTGCAGCGTGGACGCATCCGCATAGAGGGGTAACACCCAACATAGGACTTAAATATATAATTACAGGATGGTTTTACCATCTTCCAAAAGGAGAGCCTAAGTTCGATGGCCGTCATCCTGACGAGCATCGTATACAGGAGATTATAGTATGAGTGCCCTAAGTGATTTGGTATATGGAAAGGGACAGGGCCCCTGGCCGCATTTTACCGACAAGTATCCTGTAAAAGTTAAACAGGTATCAGGGTTGGATAATGCTCAACTGGAAAGAGATATACGAGAAGCAGGGGATTATCTAGGGGGAAGAACTGCGGCTAAATGTCTTATGACTCGTTGGGATATGCATACCGTATACGATTCCTTTGTACAAGTATCAGAAAAGGCGAGAGAGATAGCGAATGCTTGTCCTCTTGCAACCAAAACAGATACGAATGGTAATCCATTAAAGGTTCCTTTGTATCTGAATGATACTTGGGGATTGATTTATACTACAGGACAGTCTGCGAAGATGCATAATCACTGGCCATCTCTATGGTCATATACCTATTGTGTATCGGCTTGTGAGAATTGTTCGCCTCTGGTGTTTCCTAATGCACAAAAACCCTTGGAAGTAACGCCTAAGACTTCTCAAATTATTGTATTCCCCTCTTGGTTACAGCATGAAGTACCGAAACATAACTGTGAGCATGATCGTATTATGCTTTCTGGTAATTTGAACGTGGACAGAGAGAATGCTTCGTAATTTTGTAAGAGGGTTTGAGAATGCATTGTCAAAGGAACTATGTCAATCTCTGATTGAATGGTTTGAGAGTGAGCCGGATGTAAGAACTAAAGAAGTTAATCGTGAAACTCGCAATGACAAGCAAATGTGGATTCCAGAAGATTCTGATTTATATTCTCCTATACAAAAGGTTAAGCTTGAAATGTTGGAAGCGTATCTGGCTGAGTTTCCTTACGCATATCGGGGAGCTCGTAAGCTCCTGACACCAGAAATCAAAGTACAGCGTACAAATCCTATGGGTGGCGGGTTTCACAATTTTCATGCAGAGATAAGTCATTGGGAGAATTGCACTCGAGCTCTGGTATGGACTATCTACCTAAATGATATTCCCAAAGGTGAAGGTGAGACAGAATTTCTTTACGATAAGATACGCATAGCACCAAGAGAAGGTATGGGTTGCATATTTCCTGCCGCATGGATGTACCAACACAGAGGTAATCCCGTACATACTCATCCGAAATACATTTCTACAGGATGGTACTGGTATCCAGAGGAGCCGTCTTTCACATGAGCTCATTGAAATCACTTGTATCTAATATAGAAAAAGAGAATATATTAGAGGAAAAGAAAACCAGACAGCTGCGAACCAATCCAAGTTCTGTAGATTTCAACGTAAGATTTCCTGTTGCACAAAGGGATTGTTCAAACGAGGAACTACAGAAACGACTAGCAGAAACTTGTAGGAATATAGGAGATGTTCAAAAATCTTCCACAAATGTTCAGGCAAGTATGACAGGTTGGTATATGCATGAAACTGATTCCGATTTTATGGAAGTATGTCGTATGGCTATGGACTTTGCATATGAGAATTCTCCTAGACAGGGAGTTCCATTTATGCCCTATGATTGTTGGGGTGCGATATATTCCAAAGGAAACTATACCAAGACACATGAGCATTGGCCTCAGATATGGAGCTGGGTCTATAATGTAAAGTGCTGTAATAACTGTGCGCCTTTGATGTTTGATGATTCTTCTCATTCAATATCACCTAAAAGTGGCAATATGGTTTTGTTTCCCGGCTGGATTCGACATTCTGTACCAGAGCAACAATGTGATCATGAGAGAATTATTCTGGCGGGAAACCTTGGAATGAACCCTTGGCAGTTAGTTATTGGTATGGAAAAGAGAAATGCCTTGGGAATAAGTGAAGAATTTAAGAATATGGCCGAATGGTTGTATTAGAAGAAGTATAAATATCCTACCATGAAAAGATATCGCATTATCCAAAAAGATGCAATATGTGATGATGTTGTTATGACTAAACAAGTCGGTGCAGGGTTTGATGAGGTTGGAGCAAAAGAAGCTTTGATGATGTTTCAGGCAACTTATCCTGATTCTGAATTTGTATTAGTAGATTATGATTTTGATCCTGATGGCCACCATCTAGACCGCGACTCCGACTTACACTAATCCTTATAAATAATTAAAATATTGTATAAGGGATTCGTATGTCAGAACAAAGTTATTTTATGGGCCTTGACGGGTTTATTTGGTTTACTGGTGTTGTAGAAGATAGATATGATCCAGAATTACTTGGGCGAGTTAAAGTACGCTGTTTGGGATTTCACACAGATAGCATAACTGAACTTCCCACAACTGAATTACCTTGGGCTCATGTGATGCATCCTGTAACAGACCCTTCCATGCATGGAATGGGCAACACTCCATCTTTCCTTGTTGAAGGAACTTGGGTTGTGGGATTTTTTAGGGATGCAGAAGAAAAACAACAGCCATTAATTCTAGGTTCTCTACCTGGCGTCCCTCAAGCTCCAGCGGACCCTCGTTATGGATTTAATGATCCAAGAGGCAGTGAAGCTGAGCAGACTGAATATCAAGGCGCAGTAAGGTACGGCCCATATCCTGTAGACGATGGTGAATCAGGTATGGTTTCTGGTCATTCAATTGGTGAGTCAGATACCAATCGTTTAGCACAAGGAATAACTTCAGAATCACATGCCTCTCTTATGAAAAGGCGCAAACAGCGTCTTAGAGGTGATCCTACAAAAGATGATCCGACTGTTGGTGTGGATGACGATAATAAAGCAACAGGTGTAAAAGGCACAGGTATTCCAACTGCAACGAAACCAAATCTTAAATCTGTATCTGATGCTGCCGTAGAAGAGACTCGTGGATTTTGGAATGAGCCCGATCCAAAGTCAATCAAAAAGAACGCCAAACCATATGTAGCATCTCAATATCCATTTAATCATGTTCATGAAAGTGAATCAGGTCATATTCATGAGATAGATGATTCACCCGGCCATGAAAGATTATTCACTCAGCATATATCGGGCACATTTGAAGAAATACATCCGAATGGAAATAAGGTTGTTAAAGTAATAGGTGATAATTATGAAATTATTGCTGGCAGTTCTAATGTTTCTATTTCCGGCTCTGTTAATATAACAGTTGAAGGTTCAGTAAGAGAATTGATCAAAGGAGATTATGTTTTAGAAGTAGAAGGAAACTATACTGAAAAGATACATAAAAATCATTTGGTAAAGGTTGGTGCTGGATCATCTGGTGGAAATCGTGAAGAAGAAATACGAGGTAATCATGCTCAGCAAATCAATGGTAATAGATTAACTCGTATAACTGGATTTGATGATACTCTTATTGAAAAGTCTAGACTTATCATTATTAATGATACAGATAGTCTAAGTGTAGTAAATGATATTAAGGTTGGTTCAAGCTCTGGAAGTATAACAACTGTTGCGAAAAATAATTTATCTAATACTACCGTATCTGGTATCATGTCATATAAATCTGGTGATAAATTAAATATGAAATCTGCAACAACTATGCATATTAAATCAGAGACAACTATTGACATGGATGCAACAACGGAAGTCGATGTAGATTCTGCATTGATTAATTTGAACTAATGGCTGAATTTAAATTCATAGTAAATGGTGAATTGGTATCATACGACAGGTATGAAGATATTCCAGATGAGTTTGAACATGTAATTAAATTTTTACCCGATGTTCCAGAGCCAGAGGGTAAGGATGGAAATCATACAAATGAACAACATGCAGATATGGCAAAATGGAACGGCAGACTACAACAACTAATGGAGAAAGAACGTGCCCGCAGTTTGTAGAGGTGATTCAGTGGATTCAGATGTAACACATTGCTCTGTTCCGAAAAGAAATCAAAGAAGTGATGATGTGAAAGTAAATGGTACAGGTGTTAGTAGGGAAGGAGATAATAATACATCTCACCTAGTACCTGGCTCTCCTTGCCCATCACATGTAGCACCAATTGCAACAGGTTCCACTACTGTCTTTATAAATGGTAAGGGGTGTGGCAGAATTGGTGATTCTATTAGTGGATGTACAAGTGTTGCAACTGGAAGCTCTAATGTATTTGCTGGCCCATAAGGAGATTCATAATGGCCAATCTTAAAATTCCAAATCTATGTGGTGCAAGTTTAGAGTTTAATGCTATACAAGAACAATTTGAAAGTTTGATAGATGATACTGTTGGTAGCTTAGAGGCTGAAGCTTCGACCTTAGCATCTTCGGCAACTTCTGCATTTAGTGATTTAGAATCCAAAGTTCGATCACTAGTACCAGAAATTCCAAGCCTTCCAGACGTTAATTTACAATCTCAGCTTTCAAGTCTAAGTTCATTAGTTCCTGGCTCTAGTCAGCATACGCAATTACTATCTACTATTAAAACTTCTTTTGATACAGAATTATCTGCATCAGGATTTAGCTTAGATACTCTGGTTTCAAGTGCTCAATCTGCAATAGGTGGTGGTGGGGATTTGTGCTCGGTTGTTCCTAATTTCACAAAGCCTGCTGACGGCTCGGGTCCAGCTGTGGAAAAGGCAATAGAATCTAAACAAGCAACTGTAGACTCCGAAGAAGAAAAACCTTCTACGATAGTTAAGAATGATGTCCTTGTTGCAGAGAAGGCTGAGGTTGAAGCTAAAGTTAAAAAAATGCAAGTGGAGGAATCTACTGATGTAGATGTTGTTAGTGGTACTGTTACATCAACTAAAATACCAGCTACGGATACTGGAGTGTTTACGGTAACTAAGGAATCCGAAGAAGTTACATATACTAGTACTACTGTTATATCTGGTGGTGGTAGCACTGTTACGACGCGAGCTAAAGAAGTCACTCCACCAAATAAACAGAAAGGAAAAAATCTTACTCATTCGGGTGGATTTACTAGAATAAAAGTAACCGAGATACAAGAATTTGGAGAGGATGATTTGGAATTGGGCATTGCTTTCGATGGCCACGTTCATATGCTTGAATTAAAAAGTGAGCCCATTGGAGGGTTGCTTATTTACGCTAATATAAAAGTCACAAGAAATGGAAAAACATATGATTCAGATGGGAACCGCATTCCGGGCTTTCATCCTGTTAAGCATCAACGTATGATTCAATGTCATGATGGCGCAGATATCGGCAAGGTAGGGAATGTGCCTCGTAGCCACCAACTTAATTATGGGAGAAAAAATCCTTATTATACTGTGGAGGGGAAAACTGTAACAGTATTTGAAAATGGTAATGTTATTTTTGATCATGTTCAAGACCCTGAGTTACGGGGATATAAGAAAAGATATGATGGAGTAGCAATTTTAGTTAAGAATAGAATCTTTGGTGAATACGATGCGAGCAAAACTGATAAACTAGAATGATAATTATAAACAATACCGTAGTAACTTTGAATGTCTATTATTGGATGCCTGACTATTCACATATTCTTCAACAGTTTATTTGGCAAACAGCAGATATGCAACCTTACTATCCAAGGGTACATAAATTTTTGAATTATTGGCATGAACATATTGATGCTGTAATAGAAGAAATTGAGATATATTAAATTAATTGTTAAAGAACATCTTATAAATAGTAAAAACAGGAGTCTATAATGCCAACACCAACTGCATATACAGATGCTCAGGCTATTAATGACAGCTCTCGTAATGTGCGTACATATTCCGATTTGGATTTATTTTTTGGTGCTAAGAATGTAACTAAAGACATCAGTAAGGTAACTAACATTCAAGCAGTAAAAAGGTCAGTTCGCAATCTAGTATTAACCAATCATTATGAAAAACCTTTTCATCCAGAAATTGGCTCTGGAGTTAGAGATATTTTGTTTGAGCCGATGACTCCAATTACCGCAAATGTTCTTGCAAGAAAAATTGAAGATGTTGTTGAAAACTTTGAGCCCAGAGTAAAATTGATTGGAGTTAGCGCTAGACCAAATTTAGATCGTAATGAGTATAATGTGACTATACAGTTCTATGTTGTAAACACACCAACCGAATTAGTAGACTTAACGGTAATGCTAGAGAGATTACGATAATGGCAGTAAACGAAAAAAGACTAAATGTAACTGAGCTTGATTTTGATGGGATTAAAGATAATCTTAAAATCTTTCTTAAAGCCCAAACAGAATTTAAAGATTATGATTTTGAAGGTTCTGGTATGAGCGCTTTGTTGGATGTGCTTGCATACAATACACACTATCTTGGATTTAATGCAAACATGGTTGCTAATGAAATGTTCCTAGATAGTTCTTCTTTACGCTCAAGTGTTGTTTCTCATGCAAAAACTCTAGGCTATGTTCCTATATCTTCGCGGGCTGCTAAAGCAACTCTAGATGTAACATTAAATACCACAACACTCTCTTCTGCAACAATGGAAGCAGGAACCGTTTTTAATACAAGTGTTGGTGGAACGGATTATCAGTTTATTACTGCGGCAGATGTTACCGCATCAAATATTGGCTCGGGTATTACTTTTAATGATATTTCTGTTTTTGAAGGAACTTTTGTAACAACTCGTTATACCGTAGATTCAAGTGATGTTGATCAAAGATTTTTATTACGAAGTAATAATGCAGATACAACTACTTTATTGGTTCGAGTTCAAGCATCAGATTCAGATACTACAATAAACGCTTATACCGAAGCAACAGATATTACACAAGTAGAAAGTGATAGCAATGTTTATTTTTTACAGGAAGTAGAACGGGGCCTCTTTGAAGTTTATTTTGGTGATGGTGTAGTCGGTACTGCATTGTCAGATGATAATATTGTTTTGTTAACTTATATTGTAAGTAATAGGGGTGAGGCAAACGGTGCCGCTTTATTTACAAATGCTGCATCTATCAGTGGTATTACTGATGTAGCAGTTGCAACAGTTGCTGCTGCGGGTGGTGGTTCTGATCCAGAAACTATTAAATCAATTAAATACAATGCACCTCTTGATTATGCATCCCAAGGAAGATGTGTAACTGCTGAAGATTATAAAGTCTACGCAAAAAAATTATTTCCCAATGCACAATCAGTATCCGTATTTGGTGGGGAAAGTGGATCGTTTGATTCTAGCTTAGGAGTAGTAAGCACAGCGGAGTATGGCAAAGTTTTTATTTCAATTAAGTCAACCACTGGAGTTGATTTAACCTCGGCTCAGAAAACTCAACTGGTTACTGATTTAGCACCATATACGGTAGCGTCAACTACTCCTGTTATTGTTGACCCACTAACAGTTAGTTTAATTTTAAATATTAACTTTAAATTTAATAAAAGTAAAACTTCTTCTACGGTTGATGAATTAGAAGTTATTGCTAAAAATGCATTGATTGATTATGATGATGAGGATCTTGGTCAATTTGAAGGAGTATTCAGACATTCAAAAATTTTAGGACTTATTGACAACAGCGATGTATCAATTACAAGTAGTTCAGCAAATGTTACGCTGGGACAATTTTTTACTCCAATCACTACTGCTGCAACTTCATATACAATCAATTTTAATAATGCATTTCATAATCCACACCCCGAGCACATGAAAGCTTCCGGCGGGGTGATTGCATCCACAGGATTTTACATAAGTGGAGATGCAACAAACATACATTATTTTGATGATGATGGCGCAGGAAATTTGAGGACATATTATCTTCTTGCCGGAGTGAGAACATATACCGATTCTACTGCTGGTACAATAACATACTCCGAAGGAAAAATTGTTACGGACTCGATTCATATCACATCGGCAGCCTCCGTCGATGGAATACCCTCTACGGATATTCGCATTACAACGGTTCCCGAGTCAAAAGATATTGTTCCAGTTCGCAATATGTTACTAGAGCTTGATTTTACAAATACAACTGTAGAAGGAGAAGTTGATACGATTGCGATTGGAGATAGCGCTGCTGGTACAACATATAATCCAACATCTTCTTACACAACAACATCGAGTTATTAAGAAATGCCTTTTGATAATAATCCTACAGGAAAGCTAACGACCAAGATAAGTCCTCTGATTGATGGGCAATTACCAGATTTTATTCAGGCCGATCATCCTGTATTTTCCCGTTTTCTAAAACACTATTATCAATATCTTGAAGCAGGCGAATTACGTCTTAAAGTAGATATTGACAATCTTCTTTTAGAATTATCAACACCATCTAATGTATTAGATTCAGAAGGAAACAATATTGTACTAGAGGGTGCCGATGGCGATAGTAGCACTGGAGCTTTTGGTAAATTTACTGTTGGCGAAATAATTACAGGTGGAACCTCAAAAGCAACCGCTACAGTTCTTGCTGATGATTTAAGTCATGCTAAAACTCCAAGAATTTTTATTACATCACAACAACAATTTATTACAGGGGAAACTGTAACAGGTGGAACTTCTGGCTCTTCTGGTACGGTGACTAGGTATCGAGCAAATCCCGTACAAAATATACAGCAATTGTTATCTTATGCCGATGTTGATAATACCATTTATGATTTTCTAGATAACTTCCGTGATGAGTTTATGAACGCAATTCCTCTGACTTTAGCAGATGGAGTATCTAAAAGAAATCTGGTTAAAAATATTCGTGAATTATATCGAGCTAAGGGAACCTCTGAAGGTCATAAGATTTTCATGCGTATGTTGCTTGGCGAAAAGGCAGAGGTAATTTATCCAAATCAATTTATGATGAGAGCGTCAGATGGTAATTGGACAAGTAAAACAATTCTGCGCTGTGCCCCTCTTACAAATATTAATGCATCCGAGGCAGTTGGTCAATTACTGACGGGCAACTCTTCTAGCCAGAAAGCACTTGTAGCTTCTGCGACATCATTCACTGAAGGTGCTGTTGCAATTGTAGAGTTTGAACTTAACAAATCATCCCTTAGTGATACTTTTAGTTTTACAAATGGAGAAACTGTAACTTGTGTTGCTAAAGATTTAGATATTGATATGACATTTACTGTTAAGCAAATAGTAGATGTTCCCATAGTTACAGATAGAAGTGCTTTATATACAGAAGATCAAGCTATTGAGTTTGATACAAATACTAATATTGGCAATGGACTTGCAACTGCTAAAGTTGAAACTATTAATACGGGGGAGGTAAATGGAATTGTTGTGGATGATGTTGGTAGTAAATATGAGGTAGGTGATGTTCTTACCTTTACTACATCTGATTCCAATACAGCATCGGCCGAAGGATTTGTTTCTATTATTGATGGTTCATTTTTATTAGAAGGTACGGATAAAGCATCTACTAATGAAAATGATTACATTCTTTCCGAAGATCATTCTATAATACACATTGATAATTTTACTATTCAACTAGAAGATTCAACTGACCAGCTTATTTTAGATAACGCTTATGAGGCAACGGTACTTCAAGTAGAATCTGGAACCGATTCTGAAGGATACATTGTACTTGATGGTATTGATTCTGATAGAACAGATTATGATGAGAGGTTAGAACTTGAAGCTTCTCAAGATGCAACAGCATCACATGCTGGCCATAATATTTTTATGGAATCCTCCATAGAGCAAGAAAGTAATGATACTTATAGCACAGACACAGATAGATTCCAAATAGAAGAAGGTACAGATTATAGTGGTGGGATTTATAGAGTATTCCTCAAAAAAGGTGGTGGTGGATATGTAACTATTCCTACTGTATCAATAACATCAACAACAGGGACAGGGGGTGCTCTCTTAGCGACTACTGATAATATTGGTGGAGTTGGAGATGTATTATTAACAAATCAAGGATTCAATTATAGCTCCCCACCGGCATTAACATTTCAAGCAAACTTTACTCTGAAAGATGTTTCTGGAACTTTTGCAGCTAACAATACTTTAACTACACATACAGGAACCGTTAAAGGATGGGACTCCACTAATAATATTCTAACAACAACTTTTGAAGATGTTGTAAGAACAACATTGGAAACAGGTGACAGTGAAGGATTTTTACTTGAAGATGGCCTTAGAGTTGCTGGCGATGTAAAAGTTAGCACAGTTGGTATAAACAATTCTATTGAACAAGAAAATAAAATAGTAGATGCTGATGGTAATAATATTGCTTTAGATAATGAAGATACTCTAGACGGATATATTATTATTGAGGCTGGAAACGGTTTACCTGACAGTAGTGCATTGGTATTGGAATCTCCTAACGATTCATTTACTCCCCCTTTACAATTAGAGTATAGCTCAAGAGATGGAACTAATGTTGGCGATGGTATTGCGAATGAAGATGGGACAGGAGATGTTCTATTAAATGAAACTTCTTTTTCTATTGGCGATAATACTAATGAACGGCAACTAGAAAGAATTCTTACAGAGGAATCTCAATTAATTGCTGCAAGATCATCTGGCGCAGGCACTCATCTTATAATAGATAATCATTTAGATGAAGAAGTAGATAGCACTATTATTCTGGATGGAACAGATAGCTCACAAACTGATGCTGGTAGTTTTCTCTTAAATGAGGAAGATGGCGATAATAACACCATTCGTTTAAATGGCACTGATTCTGATTCAACTGATGCAGGCGGAAAGCTTTTACATAATATTGAAACTGCTGATGGTAATGTTGAACTTAACGGAACAGATAGTGAAAGTACTAATGGCGGTGATGATCTTATTAATCAAGATGATATTGATTTCTTTGCGAATGCAACAGCAGCTAATCCTTTTCCTATTACTATCACGGATTCGGGTGGTGCGACGGGAACAATAGTTAAAGCTAATATTGCAAAGGGAACTTCTGCAATTGCAACCACTGTAGAAACTGCCAAGTCTTATGGTACAAATATTGAAAGTATTATTGGTGAAGATTTAAACCGAATTCAAGACTCGTATTATTATCAACAGTTTTCATATGAAGTGCAAACTGGATTTGGAACAACAACCTATCTGGATCAATTAAAGAAGGCTGTTCATCCAGCTGGTTGGGCAGTATTTGGTAAAGTTAAAGTACAAAGTTCTGTTTCTGCTGCAATTACAAATGCGGGCTCTGCTCTTGGTGGTGGATATTACACTGGAATTGGTGCTCCAGCTCCGGCCGATAGATTCTCGCCGATACTTGCTTCTACCTTTGAAATTCTATTTTCCGAGTCAACGCAAAGGCGTCTTGGTGTTGTGGATGTTATTAATGGTGCGTTTGAAGAGCATATAGTCTTAGAAGATTCCGAAGATGTTAAAGTTGATGGAGATTCTATTGTTCTTGATGCATCTGAAATATTTGAAATTGCAATTGAACATGGTGGAACTGATGGTGCAGGCGCAAACGCTGGAGATAATATTGTCCTTGATGGTACAGATTCGTCATCTACAAATGCTAACGATCAGCTTATCATAGAAGGATATTCCAATGCTGGTTCTTACCTTATAGAAGAAACGCCAGTATTCCATTTTGTAGATTTTGCCGGTGTTCAGCTTGAAGATGCTGTTGATACTGGTGCGGGTGGCTCTGGTGTTATTACCCTTAATGGTACAGATTCTTCATCTTCAAATGCAAATGGTAGAATCATATCAGAGAAGTCTATATCAGTTTCGGTTAATCTGGTTATGGATAGTAGTGAAGACAGCGATCATGTGACAAGAACAGATACGGGTGATGACATTCTTATTGATGGTATGAATGATTCATATCTGTTATTGTATAGCACTGAACATTCTTATGATAAGATTAAGATGGAAGGACAATCTACTGGCCATCTGTTAAATGAAGATAATAGTGTTGCAAATACTGGTGATTCTATGGAGTTGGAAGATGCATCTACAGGACTCGTTTTTAACAGAGTTGGATTGCAAGGAAATCAAATACTAACAACACTGTTAAATGAGGACGGCGGTTCGCAACAACTTGAAACTTCCTTCAAGGGCGGCGGTCCAGATCATGATGTTTCTCTTGTCTCTTTTGTTACAACGAAAATAAATATTCCACAATCAACACCAAGGCATCTTTCAAGTGGATTAATAACACTTGGTAGAAATCCTTTCCCCAATCCTATTTCTAGGTTTGAGTTGGAAAAAGGAACAGCGACGAGTGGATATCTTTTGGTTGACAATGATATATTCCAAGCAGGCCTACCTGCTAATACTGGTGTTTTGCCGGATACATCTAAAAGGGGAGATTATCCCATAGACGCCGGAGAAAACTTTATTTTAGAAAGTGCAGCTGACCCCAACAACGATTCAAGTTTTACCTTTGAGAATATTGGAAACTATTCTAACGATAATATAGTAGCAGAATTTGATGTTGTTATATTGGAACAAGCAACGACAGGTTGGATAGGCACCTCATCAGATAAAATTATTCTTAACGCAACTGATTCAGATTATTCAAATGCAGGGGAAAATATAGTTGCAGAAGTTTCAGAAAATGCGGGAGATACATTAGTTCTTAATGGTATAGACAGCTCTAGCACCGCAGCCGGACACAAAATTCTTGGTGAGAGTGTGGTTCAATATGACTACTTCACCTTATCAGATATTATCAAGCCATCTTTGCTTGTTCTTGATTCTCATATAGATGAAGGACTAGGACGCATAGGCGGTTCAACGCCAGTGAAACAAACTGCAATAATTCTGGAAGAAAGTAGTGCTAGTGGCTTCTTCATGCAAGAGAATGGAACAACTGCCGCTGGGGCTCATGGAGACAATATAATCCTTGAAAGTAAAACAGGATTTGGGTCTGATAATAAATTAGAATTAGAAAGTGACAGAATAGTAATTGAAGATTTTCTCAATGATGGTACTATACCATTACAGAACTATACAAATTCAACATTAGAACCGATTACACGATCTGCTGATATTTTAATTTCTGAATACGGAGCGATTGATTTAGAAGATGAAACTGATGGTTCGTTATTATTAAATGGTACAGATGGTTCTTCCACAAATGCCGGCGGAAGGTTTAGATTTGAAATCGCAACAGATGATAATATTACGGTGAATTACCCGCTCGTTTAATATAAAGATTATAAATATAGGATATAAATAAAAAAAAGAGGATATAAGTATGGCTATTGCTGCAAGTTCAGTATTACCCACGAATAGTTTAGAAGATTTTAGAATTGAGTTTAATAACTTGGTTTCTGATGTAACTGGTATTACTGCGACAAATAAATTTGATTCTTCTATTATATTTGAAGGTTCTACAGCAGATGAGTATGAAACTACGATAACGGTTACTGACCCGACAGCTGATAGAACAATTACAATTCCAAATGCTACTGGTACAATGGTTGTTAGTGGAACTGATGTTGAATTTGGCACGGTTACACCTTCTTCTGCTGACGGTGCAGCATTAGGTTCAACATCAGCAGAATGGTCTGATTTATATCTTGCTGATGGTGGAGTAATTTATTTTGGTAATGACCAAGATGTTTCATTAACACATGTGGCGGATACAGGATTACTTTTATCTTCTACTGATCAATTACAATTTGGTGATGCGGGAACGTATATATTTCAATCAGCAGACGGTGTACTAGATTTAGTTTCAGATACAGAAATAGAAATTAATGCAACTACAATTGATATTAATGGCACTGCAAATTTTAGTGCCGCACCTACTCCGGCTACGGCCGACGGGGCAGCTTTAGGTTCTGCTTCATTAGAATGGTCTGATTTGTATCTTGCGGATAGCAGTGTTATATATTTTGGTAATGATCAGGATATTACTCTTACACATGCAGCTGATACAAGCTTGGCGGTAGGTGGTGCTGGTGGAACAACGGGCTTAATCATAAACAACACTGCAACAGATGGTGATCCGTTTTTAGCATTTGCATTGTCAGGAACACAAACATTCACGATGGGTGTTGATGATGGTGATTCTGATAAATTTAAAATTGGTACAACTGCAATTGGAACAAACACTGCATTTTCTATGGACTCTTCTGGTAATGTTGCAATAACAGGTGACTTAACGGTTACTGGTGATGATCTTTATATGAACACCAACACCTCCGGTGCTGTTTTAGTTGCAGACGGTACTAATTTTAATCCAGTTGTAGTTTCTGGTGATGCTACAATCGCAACGAATGGTGCTTTAACAATTGCTGCAAATGCAGTTGAAGGAAGTATGTTGAATAACAATACAATTAGTGGCCTTACTGCACTTACAAGTGGACTTGCTACCACAGACGAGCTGATGGTTAGTGATGGTGGTACACTTAAACGTATGGATGCAAGTGTTCTAACGGTACTTACTGATGGGACAGCAACAGCATTAGCAATAGCATTAGGATAAAAAAATGGCAAATACATTTAAGTTAAAAACAAAAGCGGGTGTTACTACACTTGCCACAGTATATACAGTTCCAAGTAGTACAACAGCAATTGTGTTGGGATGTATAATTGGTAATACAACAGCAAATTCTATAAACTGCACAGTTACCGTTTCATCCGATACTAGTGATACTGAAACTAATGCTGATGTAGAACTTGTAACAACTACACCAATTCCTGGCAATTCCAGTTTGGAACTTTTAGCAGGAAATAAAATTGTTCTACAGACTACAGATTTGTTTAAAGTTTTTGGAACGGGTGCAGTTGATGTTGCTCTATCCATCATGGAGATAACATAACATGCCTTATTTGGGTCCGGCACCAGAAAAACTTACTAATAAAGATTTAGACGGTGGCAAGCTTGTGCTTGATGCTGATGCTGATACGAGCATCACGGCGGACACAGATGATCAGATTGATATACAAATTGCGGGGGCTGATGATTTTCAATTTACTGCAAATACATTTACAGCGCAATCCGGTAGCACCATTGCAGCACAAGCATTAACCGCAACTTCAATTGCACCAGCAACTGCCGACGGTGCTGCGCTTGGTTCTGCCTCTGCTGAATTTTCAGATTTATATCTCGCAGATGGTGGTGTAATCTATTTTGGTAATGACCAAGAAATTAAATTAACTCATAGTGCTGACACTGGACTTATTTTAAAACATACTGCAACAGCAGATGATAAACCTATTAGTCTTGTTTTCCAAACTGGTGAAGAAGATATGGCTGCTGATGATGTGCTTGGTAAGATTTCATTTCAGGCACCGGATGAAGAAAATGCAACAGATGCTCAGTTAGTCGCAGCTGAAATTGCAGCAGTATCAGAGGGAGATTTTAGTTCATCTTCAAATGCAACCAAATTAAGTTTTAGAACGGGTGCATCTGAAGCGGCATCTGAAAAAATGTCTTTGAGTTCTGCTGGTATTCTAACTATTCAAGGTGAGGGTAGTAACACGACGAATGCTACTCAGGGCGTGTTAAAATTTTGGGCTAATTTATCAGGGGCCGGAACCCCTGCTCTGGATGATTCTTTCAATTGTGCTTCTGTAACAGATAACGGTTCCGGCGACCGTTCTATAGTCATTGCGAATGATATGGCCTCCGCAAATTTTGCATCTTTGGCCGCAATGCCATTAGACGGAAACACAAATGGGAATAGAGGCGCTGGCGGATACCAGATTTCTGCTCAGGCAGCAGGAAGTTCTCGCTATGTTTGTATGAGCGGATCAACTGGCAGCGGAGATGGATTAGTGTCTGATGCGTTTACGACTGAAGGCATTGGCGGCGCAGGAGATTTATCGTAATGCCATATTTAGGGCCCTCACCAGAAAAGCTCACCAATAAAGATGTCAATGGTGGTAAGCTAGTACTTGATGCTGACGCTGATACGTCAATCACAGCAGATACAGATGACCAGATTGATATAGAAATTGCTGGTTCTGATGAAATTAAAATAACTTCTGCTATGATTGCCCCTGCGACAGCAGATGGCAGCGCATTGGGTGGAGCATCTAATGAATGGAGTGATTTGTATCTTGCTGATAGTGGTGTAATTTATTTTGGTAATGATCAAGATATTACTATAACTCATGACCCTGATGATGGATTATTTTTTAAATCCGTAGCTACTAGTGATGACAGTCCATTTGTTCTAACTTTACAAAGTGGTGAGACTGATTTGCATACCGATGATATTATCGGTCAAATAGATTTTCAAGCACCAGATGAAGGCGTTGGTGGAGATGCAGTATTAGTTTCTGGTTCTATAAGAGCAGTTTCAGAAGGCAATTTTAGTTCATCAAGTAATGCAACTTCTTTAAAGTTTTTTACTGGTAATTCTGCTGCAGCTGGTTCTGATGGTGGTTCTATGATATTGAACTCCACAGGTAATCTAACATTAAAAGATTTAAGAACTGCTGATGGTTCATCTCCAACAATAACATTACAAACTGGTGATACCGACATCGCAGCTAATGATGTACTTGGTACAATTAACTTTCAAGCACCAGACGAAGGCACAGGAACGGATGCTATTTTAGTTGCTGCTGGTATTGAAGCAGTTTCAGAGGGTGATTTTAGTTCATCTTCAAATGCAACCAAATTAAGTTTTAAAACAGGCGCAAGCGCAGCTGCGTCAGAAAAGGTATCAATTAGTTCTGCTGGTATTTTGACCATACAAGGTGAGGGTAGTAACACGACGAATGCTACTCAGGGCGTTCTTAAAGCTTGGGCTAATTTATCAGGGTCGGGAACCCCTGCTATTGATGATTCTTTAAATTGTGCTTCTGTAACAGATCATGGCACTGGTGATCGTGAAATAGTTATAGCTAACGACATGGCAAATGCGAATTATGCTGCTACTGCTGGACTGCTTAAAGATGATAACAGTGGCAGTACCCGAGGCGCGGCTGGTCATCAAATCGCTACACAACTTGCTACAGGTTTACGATATACAATCGTCTATGGGTCAACTTCAAGTTCAAACGGTGCAGTGAGTGATTCTGGCGATATAGATAATATGATGTTTGCAGGAGATTTATCGTAATGCAAACACCGAATTTTAAGTTTCGGATAAAATGTTGTTCGCCCTGTCAATCAGGATTACATAGGATATAAAATATGCCTTACATTGGAAAATCACCGTTAACTGGTAACTTCTCTGAATTAACAGATGTTTCTGGCAGTTTTGACGGTTCTACTACACAATTTGCATTAACTACCAGAATTGGTGGGGTTGCGGTAACTCCTGTTGTTGAAGCAGCATTACTTATTAGTTTAAATGGTGTTATTCAAGAACCAACTACCTCTTACACTGTTTCTGGTACAAATATTACATTTACTTCTGCTCCTGCTTCTACAGATGAGTTTTTTGGTGTTGTTATGGGAACCCAGCTGGATATTGGTACTCCTAGCGATTCAACAGTAACACCAGCTAAACTAAATCTTAGTAGTGCCTTGTTGCCTGCAACTGCTGACGGTGCAGCTTTAGGTTCTGCTTCATTAGAATGGTCTGACTTGTATCTTGCAGATAGTGGTGTAATTTATTTTGGTAATGATCAAGAAATTACTCTAACCCATAGTGCTGACAGCGGACTTCTTCTAAAGCACACTGCAACTGCTGATGATAAACCTATTAATCTCACTTTACAAACAGGTGAAACGGATATGGCCGCCAATGATGTTATTGGTAAGATTTCGTTTCAGGCACCAGATGAAGGTACGGGTACAGATGCTATTTTAGTTTCTGCCGCAATTCAAGCTGTCGCCGAAGGAGATCATAGTTCATCCAGTAATGCAACTAAACTAGTTTTTATGACAGGCGCATCAGAGGCAGCAGCAGAAAAGGTATCAATTAGTTCTGCTGGTATTCTAACTATTCAAGGTGAAAATACTAATACTACTAATGCTACCCAAGGCGTTGCAAAAGCTTGGGCTCATGTAAATGGTTCCGGCACTCCAGCCTTTGAAGACAGCTTTAACAAGGCCAGCTTGACAGACAATGCGACAGGCGACTATACGGCAACAATTGCTAACGACATGGGCAGCGCTGACTATGTGTTAGCTGGTACGACTGCAACGGCCGGTTTTTTCACTAATGCGGTGGTTAACAGGGCCATGGCTGCGGGAACGATTCGATTTATTACGTCTAACGACGATTCTGGATTTGATACTGACAATAATTCTATTGCTTTACATGGAGATTTGTCGTGATGCAAACACCGAATTTTCAAGGAGTTCATTACTGGAACCGATTGCAATGGGCGAAAGATAATCTTGAGCCTTTTCGCACAGAGTATTGTGTTATTTATGAAGATGATATGGATGAACCAGCTAAGGTAATGCATCCTGATCCAAACTGGATGGCCGCAGCGCTTAATGGTGGAATCGTGCCTCCAATTGAAACAATCTTGTTAATGAGAGAGGATGCATCAAGGCCTGATTTTAAAAAACATACTCTTGGTTATGTGCGAGATAATGCAAAACCTTGTGATGCGATGACAGAAAAAGAGGCTGTGGAATATCAAATTATGCAATCCATACCAAAAGAAGTTTGGAGTAGTTGGAATGAAGGGAATTATCCTAAAATGGTGATATGTAAAAAAGATCAACTTCCAAAAACCCGCCTATGGCGCAATACTTGGAAAATAAATACAGAGTTGGAGATAGAATAATGGCAACTTATATTGTAGACAAAGATAATGTCACTTCAGTAGAAGCAAGTGGTGTTACTAAACCTTCAGACAGGCATTTTCGTAATGCGTGGATATTGAATTCTGATAAAGATGTGATAACTGAAAATATGGCTGCAGCTAAAATCCTTATGAGAGATAAGATTCGTGACGCTCGTAGTGGCCTTTTAGCTGCATTGGATGTAGAGTATATGAAAGCATTAGAGGCTGGAAATAGTTCTGCACAAGCTGAAGCTAAAAATAAGAAACAAGCTTTGCGTGATGCACCGGCGGCAAGTGATATTGCTGATGCTCGTACTATTAGTCAACTTAAAGCAGCGTGGCCAACTAGTATTTTGGGCACTAGTCCATTTTAACGGAGACTGATTTCAGATGGCAGTCACAAGAGTAAAGGCCGCGGGTTTAGGTGTAGATTCATTTAATCTCCCAATAACTTTAAACGGCACTGATGGTTCCTCTACTGATGCTGGAGATAATATTATTCTTGATGCCAGTGCATCAGGCGTAGATGCCGGTGAGAGAATGTTATATGAAGGAATACCGCCGAATGATTTAGATACAATTACAAGTGGAGCGATGACACTAGATGGTGCTGGTATCGTAACATTCAAAAATGCTAAATCGGTGGCAATGAAGCTCATTGCAAGTGCTACTGCTGATAATGATGCTACTATTGATTTTACCAGCGGCATCACTAGTGATTATTCAGAAATTATACTTCAAGTAACTGATGCGAAATTTGTTGGTGACAGCGATGTAATGTTATTACGAATGGGGCCTGCTGGTGGACTGGAATCCGGTGCTGGCACATATCAATACGCAACGCTTACTACTGAAGCTGGTTCTGCTTTAAACCATGCAGATAGTGATTCTGCAACTGAAATTCGACTTCATTCACCAGAATTGCAAGGGAACGCTGGTAATGAAAGCTTTAGTGGTAGCATTCACATTGGAAGACCTGGCGGGTCGTTGCCTCATCATGTGTGGGGCCAGGGTGCATATCAAGATGTGGGTAATAAGACTATATCCTACCAATTTGGTGGATTATACGTTACAGCAGAGGCAATCACTCAAGTGAGACTATTTAATACCACTGGTGGTTTCACGTCGGGCGAATTTAGATTGTACGGTATACTGGATAGTTAAAAATATAGCTAAAACGAATTAGGAACAATTAAAATGGCAAAAACAAAACTTGTAAATGGTGAACGTGTTAATATGACTAACGACGAGGAAACTGCATTTGATGCTGAACAAGCTGCTAATAAAAGAGCAATAGATGCTGAAATTGCAGCAGAATCTGCTCTTGCGTATCGCCGTGCGAGGAAAGCTGCTTATGTTGATCAGATCGGTACTGAAAAAGACTATGATGAAACAGTTGGTGATGTTTTAGATACTCTTATTGAAGAAATTAAGGCATTATCTGGCACCAGAACATCAGCATTTACAGCAATGGTTAATAAAATTACAACAATAAAATCTGATAATCCTAAACCTTAAATTCTTATATACGGAGATTTAAGTTAACAATGACTAGAGGAGTAATTCTCTTGTATAAATATAACGTGTAGGGAAAATAAAAATGGCAGCAATTATAACAGAAAAATTTAGGCGACACAATGCTACTCAATTCTATGAGTCATTTAGTGAAGCCGCGGCAAATGTCTATTATCTTATGATAGGAAAATCTGCACCGTTCACATCAGGTACTTCTGGTGGTTCGGATGACTCGCCCCCTACACCAGCGGACGATGTTGGTACAGAATTCTATACATGGGATCAAAGTATTGGATCTAAAAAGATTGATTCTTCAAATGTTCAGTATGCACTTCCTCGTAGGGATTGGGCAAACAGCACCACATACGATATGTACGAGCACAACATTAGTTCTTCCAATACTACAACATCAGGTGCGTCGAATCTTTACGATTCCACATTCTACTTTAGAACTTCTGATAGCAGGATTTATAAGGTATTAGACAACAATGGCGGTTCAGCATATTCTGGATCAGAGCCTACGTCTACATCAACTTCTGCATTTGAACTTGGTGGATATACACTTAAATATATGTACACAATTAGTGCATCTGATCAAAACAAATTTCTTACAACAGACTTTATGCCTGTTGCAACCGACAGCACAGTAAGTTCTGCTGCGACAGATGGGGCAATAGAAAGCTTAGTTATTACTGCTGGTTCCGGTTATACTAACGGAACTTATTATGCAGCAGTGTACGGAGATGGAACTAGTGCTGGAACATCGTCTGGTGCAGTTATAAGAATTACTGTAGCATCCAATGCAATACAATCTTTTGGATTAACTGCTGGATCAGATACGACGATTAACTCTGCTGGTGCTGGATATACCTATGGTACAGTTAATCTTGGGTCAAGCTATACTTTTTCAGATTCCGATCTTTCAACTGCTTCTTCTATGGGAAGCGGGACAGGTGGCGCTGTTAGTGTTGTTATTAGTCCTAAGAATGGACACGGATACGATGCAGTTAATGAGCTGGGCGGGCACTACGTTATGATGCGTGCCACACTCACTGGCGCAGAGGGTGACGATATTCTTGCTGGAAACGACTTCAGAAATATTGCACTTATAACTGACCCGACAACTTATGGAACGTCAACAGTTGCATCGGCCACAACGTATCGCCAGACTTATGCATTAAAACTAACATCTGTATCAGGAACCTTTTCCCCTGATGAAAAAATAACTCAGGCATCTACTGATGCAATAGGTAAAGTCATAGAGTGGGATAGTACCCTTTCGATACTTTATTACCATCAGGAAAGATATGCAGATTATGGGACTAATAGTACAACAGGTGCATATGTTGCATTCTCTGGTAGCAATGCCATAACAGGTGCAAGTTCTTCTGCATCTGGAACTCCTGATTCGTCAGCTGACACCGCCGTATCTCTTGCGAATGGTAATACAATTACTTTCAGTGATGGATACGCAAATCCAGAACTACAACCCGATAGTGGTAATGTAATTTATCAGGAAAACAGAAAACCAATTAGTCGGGCCACTGACCAAACCGAAGATATTAAAATTATCGTGGAGTTTTAAGCCATGCCGCAGAAGACAAATCTTAACGTAGCGCCATATTATGATGACTTTGATTCTTCTAAGAATCTTGTAAGAACTCTCTTTCGGCCAGGATTTGCAATTCAGGCAAGAGAGTTAACACAATTACAATCTGCACTTCAGAATCAAATTGAACAACAAGGCCGACATGTGTTTAAAGAAGGTGCCATGGTTATTCCTGGCCAAGTTTCTTTTATTAGAGAGTATCCTTCCCTTAAACTTGCGTCTACTTACGCTGGAGAAACTATTGATCCTTCTCAATATTTCAGTGCAACTACGCCTGTAACCATCACTGGTGCTACTACTGGTGTTACTGCTGTTGTTGTTGGTTTTGATGTTGCTACTACCACAGACCAACCAACATTATATTTAAGGTATATGAACACAGGTACAGATGGTACTACGGAAGTTTTTGCTGATGGAGAAAACTTATCTTCAAATTATGGGGTTACACACACAACATCATATTCTGCAAGCGCTGCATCTGCGACTACTTACACCTCAGCATTTAGTATTGCTGCTGATTCAAGTGCTGCTAATCTTGGTGGTTCAACTGGGCCAGCAGCTGCAAAAGGATCTGCTGTAAAAATTGAATCTGGTGTATATTATATTCGTGGAACTTTTGTTGAATGTTCAGAAGAAACTTTAGTCCTTGACAAATATACTAATAATCCTTCTTATCGTGTTGGTTTTACGGTTACTGAAACTTTACTTGCACCAGAAGATGATTCAACTCTTTTGGATAATGCAACTGGTTCAACAAACTATGCTGCAAAGGGTGCCCACCGTCTTAAATACGTATTAACACTTTCTAAACTCGCAAGAGATTCCACGGCTGATAGCGCGTTTATACAATTGTTAGATACAAAATCTGGTATAGTACAATCTAAAGTTAGAAAAACAGATTATAATATATTAGAAGAGACTCTTGCAAGAAGGACTCATGAAGAATCTGGTAATTATACAATTCTACCCTTTCAAGTTCAAATGAAAGAAGCCGTTGATTTAAATGAGAGAGTTGGTGTTTATGCAGATGGAGCAACTACAGATACAAACAATACTGCTGACAGTACTCTTTTAGCTGCACAAGTATCAACGGGTAAAGCTTATATTAAAGGGTATGAAATTGATAAAATTGCCCCAACATTTCTTGACGTTTATAAAGCAAGAGCTTTTAACACGGTAAATGCGGGCCAGACATTAGCTAATGTTGGGAATTATGTACTAGTAAATAATTTGTATGGAAGTCCTGATATATCAGCAATTTCTGGTGAGAATACTGCATATAAAACTATACATTTTTATTCAGATTTTAATTCTACTAGAGGTTCTGCTAATACTCATACCGGAAACAATCTTATTGGGGAAGGACGAGCTAGAGCAATAGAATATTCTTCTGGTACAGTTGGTCAAACTGATGCACAATATAAATTGTATCTTTTTGATATCAAAATGTACACTCGCCTTAATCTTAGTGGTACTCCAAGTCCGACTTTAATTGCAAATTTTGCAAACGGTGTAAGAATAGAAGGTGCAACATCTGGCGCAGTTGGATATGTTGTTGATTATGTTTCCTCAGTTGCATCAGTTACAACGGGAACTGAATTAGTTGTTATAAAAGAATCTGGATTTTTCCAGAATGGGGAAAAGCTTTTGGCATCTGATTCTTCTGAAACAGGGCAATTAATAGAAGATTCTGGAAATACCGATATCACTGTCGCATCAGAAAGTGGTAGTGTTGAAACTAATTTTATTTTTGAACAAGTTCGATCTTTTTATATGTCTGATACCGGCGGTACTGCTGCCCAGAACTTTACTGCTGATGCTGTTTTACAACCACCTGCTCGCCGAGGTAGAGAATTAAATAGTGTGACATTAGATGCTACTGATGCGGGTGGCGCAAATGCCAACTCAAAATCTGGTGGCGGCGAAGCTGGTGATGATAATGCTAATACTGGTGGTACTCTTCTAGAAGATGTTCTTTCCGCAAGAATTGTTGATGCTGATAAAAATAATGCATTAGAAAAACTACCAAAAAGAGTTGTTAAAACACTTCTAACTACGAACAATAATGGTGTAACGGATACTCAATATACGCTTCGTAGACAATTTATTGGTACTACAAATGCATCCGGTGTTGTTACGTTTAACACAGGCTCCAATGAAACTTTTGTTGCTCTAGCAGAAGTAGATTATGTTATGACTATTCTTACCGCTGGAGGCGGGACAGGCGTTGCTGGGCAACCTGTAAGTATTGTTTCTACAGCTTCTGGTGCCGCAACTGCTACGCTAACAATTACTGACAATACTGTTTTAGGTAGTGCAGCAAAAGTAAAACTTACAGCAACTATTCTTAAAACTTCTGTATTACAAAGAACAAAAACTACAAGGTTGATGAAACAACTTAAAGTTTCAACTGGTGCTACAGATGCTTATGGCACACGCCCAACTGATACAGATATTTCTTTAGGGCGTGCTGATGCCTTCAAGATGGTAGGTGTTTATGATTCACAGGATACGGGTGAAGATGCCGTTGCTCCCACTTTAACAGTAGGAACAATTACAGGAACATTTACAAGAGGCGAAGTAATTAAAGGTGGAACAACTGGTGCTAAAGGTAGACTTATAACCACTTCTAGCCCATTTCAATATGTTTTAACCACTGATGTAACATTTAGTTCCAGTGAGGCAATAACGGGACAAAGTTCTGGTGCTACTGCAACAACTACAGCAGTAACGTCTGGAGATACGGTAATTACTTCAAGATATGTTCTTGATACTGGTCAACGTGATAATTTTTATGATATTTCAAGAATTACCAGAAAGAAAGGAGCTGCTAAACCTATAGGAAAGCTTCTAGTCATTTATGATTATTTGGAGCATGGCTCTGGTGATATATTTACAGTTGATTCATATTCAGATGTTGCTGATCAAATGACGTATGATGATATTCCAACATATACGGGCTCAAAAATTGATCCAGATGAACCTGTACCAAGCGGTACTTTTCCGTTATATGAAACTTATGATTATCGTCCTACAGTTGATAATGTTACCGGAGCATCAGCAACATTAGCTGATGTTGATGAAATAACAGGACAATCTTTTAATATCGGAAGTAGAACTTTTGGTGGAACAGGTGGTGGAACTGTTGATATTCCAAAGCCAGGATCTTCTATTCAAGCAGATTTTGAATATTATCTTCCACGAGCTACGGTAATAGGATTAAATGAAAAAGGTGGATTTAAAGTTTTTTCTGGAAGCTCAGCTGAAAATCCACTTCTTCCAAAAGTTACCGATGATCATATGATTATAGCAACTTTGTTTATTCCAGCATATACTTTTAATCCTGATGATGTAATAGTAAGGAGAGAAAGACATCAAAGATATACTATGAAAGATATCGGTAAACTTGAAGAACGAATAGACGATATTGAGTATTATACTGCACTATCTTTGTTGGAACGAAATGCTGAAAGTTTTGAAGTAACAGATCAAAATGGTCTGAATAGATTTAAATCTGGATTTATGGTTGATAATTTTAAAGGTCATCGTATTGGAGATACTGTTCATAAAGATTATAAAAATTCTATGGATTTTGAAAGGGGTGAATTACGTCCACAGCATAGAACTAAAGCTATAAATTTATCAGAACTTGCTACAACCGATGCAGAGAGAACCGCAGCTGGTTATAAAAAGACTGGTGATTTAATTACTCTTCCATATACAGAAGAAGTGGTATCACAAAATACTTATGGAACTAGATTAGAAAGAGTTAATCCATATATGACAGGTCATTGGATTGGTGATATTGAATTATCTCCAGCTTCTGATACATGGTTTGAGACAGAAATTGCTCCCCAGCTGGTAATAAATCAAGATGGTAATTATGATTCGGTCTTAGCGGCGAACAAAAATCAGTTAGGAACTATTTGGAATTCTTGGCAAACTACATGGTCAGGAGTTGTATCTAGTTATACTGAAACTGGTTTAGCGAGGGGCGGTCATGGGAAAAGAACAGTTAATACCATAAGAACAGACAAAACTAGAAAAGGTGTTAATACACAAGTTCAGCTGAGAATAGATAAACACTCTGAGGGTTTTCGTGAAGTTTCTAAAGTTGCTATACCATATTGTAGAACAAAAACTATAACATTTACTGCCGAGAACTTGAAGCCTAAGGCAAGATTGTATGTGTTTTTTAATAAAAATGGTGTTAATGCACATGTCACTCCTGCTAGTAGCGCTTACAGCACGGTTGATTCGCCCGTAGCAGGCAGTCCTTTATATGCATCTGCCACAGGTAAAGTAGAAGGAACATTCTTAATACCTGATCCAAAAGTGGCAGGAAATCCACGATTTGAGACAGGAGATGTTTTATTTACATTAACTTCTAGTTCTGATAATGGGCCTATCGGAACCGCCCAAAGTGTTGGTTCATCTGCTGAAGAAGTTTATCATGCCTCTGGTATGTTACACACTAAACAAGAAACTATAATTGCTACAAGAAATGCTACAGTACATAGAACTGTGACTAAACAAAGTACTTCTTCTACATCACAAACTTTAGGTAGTTGGAAATATCCGGTTAAAAAAACGTCATCGTTCCATTGGTCGCAATGCGGGGATGACAGCTGGGTTGGCAAAGGCGATTGCCAAGCCTATAATGACCAAGTTGGTGGTGCGACTTCCCCCGATGATGAAGGCGGGCCCTCCGGCGAGGCGGGCGAGGGCGCGGGTTTCACCTAAAGAGAACACTAAGAAAAGGGAAATAAAATGGCCGTTACACCAATTTCACAAACATTTTCTATTCAGCAAAATCCAACTGCAGCTGTCTCTGGACGTTTTATAACGTCTATTGATGTTTTTTTTGGTGCTAAAGATGCTACTCTTCCTGTAACGATGGAATTACGGAATGTTGTAGCTGGATATCCTGGCGATACAGTTTTAGCTTTTGGTAGGGTTACTAAAAACACGGGCGATGTTAATATATCTGATACTGGTGCTACCGCAACTACATTTACATTTCCCTCTCCCGTTTATGTTGAAACTGAAACAGAATATGCTATGGTTTTACTTAGCAATTCCCCTGATTATACAGTTTGGATTTCAAGAATGGGTGATACCGATATAGGTGGAACAAGAACTATTTCTGAGCAGCCTCATACGGGTGTTTTATTTAAGTCGGCCAATTCAACTGCCTTTGCTCCATCCCCGATGGAAGATTTAAAATTTACTGTTAAGTGTGCTTCATTTGATACATCAGCTGCTGGTTTGGTAACTCTCCAAAATGATGATGTACCACTTGCAACTTTATCTCGTAATCCTATCATAATGGACGAAACTACTACGTTAAAGATTAAACATCCTGATCATCATATGTACGCTACAAGTAATAATGTAACTATTGCTGGAGTTTCATCTGGTGCTTCAACTACTCTTAATGGGGCAATATCCGCAACTGCAAGTACTTTGACTTTAACAGATGGTGGTAATTTTGATGACACTTCTGGACAATATTCAAAATTAGCTAATGGACTTTGGTATATTAAAGTTGATGATGAAATAATGACTTATACTACGATAAGTACTAATGCGGTATCTGGACTTTCACGGGGAGTAGACGGAACAACAGCTGCAGCTCACACGGATGGTGCAACAGTCGAACTTTATCAAACGAACAAAATTCCATATACTGAAATAAATAAAACACATACTGCAATTGCAAATATAGAAATTGATAGTTATACAGTTACGTTAACCACAACTCCTGTAACTGATGGTTCTGGAAGCACATCAGAATTTGGTGGTATTTCTGTGACCGCAACTGAAAATGCAATTATGGATTATATGCAAACTATTATTGGTTCTATGGAATTTCCAAATACCGGAATTTTTACGAAGGCAATAACAACAACTGCAACAAGTCCAAGTGGAACTCAAACATCATTTATAAGTGGCAGAGATAATAAGGTGGCTTCTCCTGATAGCAGATTTCCATTAAATGATAATTATAAATATGATGTGCCTCGTATGGTAGCTTCATCTATTAATGAAACAAATGAGTTATCTTCTTTGAGGTCATATCAAACAACCCTTACCTTAATATCAGGAACTTCGGGTATATCTCCTGTACTTGATTTACAGAGAAGCACTTTGCTTACTGTAGCAAACAGACTTAATAATGTTGATTCATCTTCTGATGTATATCCTACTACAGATTTTGTTTCTTCTGAATTAGCAGAGGGAGATAATAATGCTGCAATATATCTTACGAAACAAGTTACTCTTGATTCTCTAGCAACAAGTTTGAAAGTGTTATTTGCTGCACACAGACCAGCAACTTCTGAAATAAAAGTTATGTATAAAATCTTGAGTGCTGATATATCAGAAGATTTTCAAACTTTAGGGTTTACTTATTTTAATGATGATGGTTCTGCTGATACTACAGTTCAATCATCAGCTGATGAGGATGATTTTCAAGATTATATTTATTCTGCTGGTGTTACTGATGATGGTATTGGTACACCTTTAGATGAATTTATATCCTTTCAAATTAAAATTATAATGCAGGGAACTAATTGTGCAGAACCGCCAAGATTAAAAGATTTTAGAGTTTTAGCGTTAGCAACGTAAGTAAATAGAATGTCAAGAGAATATAGAGAAGTTGAAGGGCACCCCGATTTAGTGAGAGATAACCAATCTCATGCAATCATTAATCGTAATGCTAGTGCATATGAGCAGGCAAAGAAACGGGCTGCTGCAGCGCAAAGACAAAGAGATGAGATAAGAGATACAACTAGAGAAATAAATAATCTTAAATCAGAAATGCATGAGATTAAAAATCTTCTTAGTAAATTAGTTAATAACTCATAGCTTGGGGGGAAGTATATACTAGGGTTGTAATACATATAAATATGTAGAAAAGGAAGATAAGTATGGCTACGCCTTCAACAAAAGCTACATTAAAAAGTTATTGTCTCAGAGCCCTTGGATTTGGAGTTATTGATATTAATGTATCTGATGATCAAGCTGATGATCGTCTAGATGAGGCACTTCAATATTTTGCTCAGTATCATTACGATGGTATTGAGAAAATGTATCTCAAACATTTAGTTACTTCTGACGAGGTATCTAGAGCTCGCTCTGATGCATCAACTACTGCAACTGATACCGCTGATAGTTCAATAACTGCAACTTGGAAAGAGGGAAAGAACTTTATTCCAGTTCCAAATGCTGTTGTCTCTGTGGTACGAGTGTTTCCATTTACCGATACGGGTGCTGGAAGCAACATGTTCGATATCCGATATCAATTGCGACTGAATGATCTTTTTGATTTTTCCTCAACATCTGTCATTCAATACGAAATGACTATGCAGAATATTGATTTCCTTGAACACATCTTGGTTGGGGAAACACCAATTCGTTTTAATCAGCATCAGAATCGTCTGTATATTGATATGGATTGGGAGAATGATATAACAGCTGATGTTGATTATCTTATTATAGAATGCTATCGAAAGTTAGACCCCACCACATACACAGATGTTTATGATGACATTTATCTAAAAAGATATGCAACCGCACTTATCAAAAAACAGTGGGGAGCAAACCTTAGCAAGTTTAGTGGAGTGGCTATGCTTGGTGGAGTCACCATGAATGGTGAACAGATTTATACTCAAGCATTAGAGGAACAAAATAAATTAGAAGAAGAAATTCAACTTGCATTTGAGCTACCAATAAACTACATGGTTGGGTAAATGAATGGCAGTTAATACAGCATTTCATACAAGCAATCTTCACTCCATTGCAACAGAAAGAAGTTTATATAGCGACCTCATAAGAGAGGCCATTCAGATATATGGCCATGATGTTTACTATATGGATCGTACTCTGGTTGCAGAAGATAACATATTAGGTGAAGACACGCTTTCCAAGTACAGAACACAGCATCCCATCGAAATGTATATGGAAGATTCTGAAGGTGGATTTGCGGGTGAACGAGAAATAATGAACCAGTTTGGTTTGCAGAATTTAAGTGAAGCAACCTTTGTTGTTAATAAAGAAAGATTTCAAGAATTAGATCGTCAAATGCAAATCGAAGATGGCACAGACACAAGTTCTGGTGGTTCAATATTATTGGAAGCTGGAACTATAGACCAATCTTCAGATTCTTCTACACTGACAACGGTAACTGGAGATAATAACTTTTATATTCTACAAGATACTGCTGCAACGGATTCTGACCGGCCGCAAGAAGGTGATGTAATTTATCATCCGGTTCTGGACAAAATGTTCCAGATTAATTTTGTGGATCACGATGAACCATTTTATCAATTAGATAGTAATCCTGTCTATAAGATGAGATGCCGTCTGTACGATTACAGCTCTGAAATTATTGATACGGGTATCTCTGATATTGATGCGATTGAAACAGAGCAATCACAAAACGCACTTATCTATCAATTTACTTTGGAACAATCTTCAGCGGTTACAGAAGACATTCGATTGGAAACTGGTACAGATGACTTGAATACTGGATTGCTACTTGAAGAAACAGATGGTGATAACATCCTTGGTGAAAGTGATGATACCTCTGTTGGTGAGAGTGTACTTCTTGAACAAGCTGCTGACAGTGGTGATAATCAATACTTGCTGCAAGAGGACTATATAGTAGGAGACTTTGATCAAGATAAGACGGCTCAAAATGAACTATTTGAAACCAAGAGTAGAACAATTTTGGACTTCAGCGAATCAAATCCATTCGGAGATGTAGGGAGTAGTTCATAATGCTAGGACAACAATTTTACCATGAAACAATACGGAAAGTAGTTATTTCTTTCGGTACGATGTTTAATAATATTAATCTTGTTCGTAAAGATAATTCTGGAACAATAACGCAAACTATGAAAGTTCCTCTTGCGTATGGCCCAAGAGATAAGTTTCTTGTACGATTGCGTGAAGATGCGGATTTAACGAAACAAGTAGCAATTACTCTTCCTAGAATTGGATTTGAAATTCAAAACCTTTCCTATGATTCTGCTAGAAAAATGAGTAGAGTTCAGAGATTTAAGAAGGTAAAGGGAGCAAATACAAAACAATTAGATACACAGTATATGCCAGTTCCCTATAATTTAGATTTTGAATTATATATAATGGCAAAGCAATCTGATGACGCATTACAAATTGTTGAACAGATACTTCCTTATTTCCAACCAGACTATGCATTAACTATTAACGATATGAGTGATATGGGCATTGCTAAAGATGTTCCTATTGTCTTAAACAGTATTGGATATGAGGATAGTTATGAGGGTGATTTTGAAACTCGCAGAGCATTGATATATACATTGTCATTTACTGCAAAATTCTATCTGTACGGCCCGGTTACTTCTAGTAAGGTTATCAAAACAGTTCAAGTTGACCAGTATACAGATATGCCGGATCAATCACCGAAACGTGAGCAAAGGTATAAGGTTACTCCTAGCCCAGCCTCTGCTGATGCTGATGATGATTTTGGATTTAGTGAAACTACATCCTTCTTTGAAGATGCACAGGGTTATAATCCAGAAACAGGTGAAGATGATAATAAGTCATGATGGAAAAGGATTCTAGATTAAGAATTGATAAAGAGCTGGGTGTTATAGATAAAATTGTTCCCAAAATAATACCCAATGATTCTAAGATTATGCCTTATGAAAATTCAGAGGATTGGGGGGATGTTAATGATATAGATAGAGACTATGAATATCAAAGACAAAATTTTTATAACTTGGTAGAAAAGGGTTCATCTGCGATTGAAGGAATATTGGAACTTGCAAAAGAAAGTGAGCATCCAAGAACATATGAGGTTGCTGGAAATCTTATTAAACAGGTTGCAGAGGTAACTGAAAAATTAGGTGATTTGCAAGAGAAGATGCGTAAGTTAAAAGAGGTGCCAAGTAATGCACCTAAGAATGTTACTAACGCATTATTCGTTGGTTCTACTAAAGAACTTCAGACTATGTTAAAGGATAAAATAAAGGATGGAAGTACTTGATGATGTTAAAAGAAAGGATATGTGGCCGACAGCTACATACACTTTCAGATTGAAAAATATTGATAATAATATCTTAAAAGATGAAATAACAAAAAGGGGAACCAAAAATTTAGGTTTCCGATTCGACTCGATACAAGGGGGTGGTTGGCAAAGTAATAAAGATTTATTAGAAGAACCTTCTTCTGTCTTTGTCAATTTAAAAAAATCCCTTCTCTTTAGTGCAAATACTATTTTAAGTCCAGTATATAGAGATGATGCTGAAATTAAAATGATTGGTAGTTGGGCTAATATAAGTATGAAGGGTGAGTATACAATGCCTCATATTCATGAGGGTGCTAGTTGGTCTTGTGTTTATTATGTAACACCTACAGGAGATGCAAATCTCTATTTTAAAGACCCAAGAACAAATGAGCATATGGATTCATCACACTTTTTTACAAAACTTCCTTATGCTAATATGATTAGAAAACGTCCTTTTGAAGCAGGGGAAGCAATATTATTTCCAAGTTGGCTAGAACATGGTGTCGGGCCCAGTACAGAGAATGATGCGAGAATTAGTATAGCATGTAATCTTTTAATAGAGGGTTAAAATGGAACAAACATATCTAGGAAATCCCAACCTAAAAAAGGCTAATGTCGCCCAAGAGTGGACTCAAGCTGAGGTTGAGGAATACACCAAGTGTATGAAAGACCCTCTGTATTTTATACAAGAATATATTAAGATTGTTTCTCTGGACGAGGGTTTAGTTCCATTTAAGCTCTACGATTTCCAAAAGGAAATGGTAGGAACATTTCATAATAATCGTTTTACTATTTGTAAACTTCCTCGGCAGTCAGGAAAATCTACTACTATCATCGCGTACTTGCTTCACTATGTTTTATTCAATCCCACAGTCAACGTAGCAATCCTTGCTAATAAGGCTGCAACCGCAAGAGATTTATTGGGAAGACTACAACTTGCATATGAAAACTTACCCAAGTGGTTGCAGCAAGGAGTAATGTCATGGAACAAAGGTTCCTTGGAATTGGAAAATGGTAGTAAGATATTGGCATCTTCTACTAGTGCAAGTGCTGTTCGTGGTGGTTCTTACAATATCATCTTCCTTGATGAGTTTGCATATGTGCCATCAAATGTGGCAGAACAATTCTTCAGCTCAGTGTATCCAACTATTTCCTCTGGTAAAACAACCAAGGTAATGATTGTTTCTACTCCACATGGTATGAATATGTTTTACAAATTGTGGACAGATGCAGAGAATCAAAGAAACACTTATGTCCCTATTGAAGTACATTGGAGTGAAATACCAGGCCGGGATGAAAAGTGGAAAGAAGAAACGATTAAAAATACTTCAGAATCACAGTTCAATACAGAGTTTGAATGTGAATTCTTAGGATCAATTGACACATTAATATCTCCCTACAAATTAAAAACAATGGCATATTTAAATCCTATACAGACTAATGCTGGTTTAGATTTATATGAGAAGCCACAACAAGGTCATACTTATTTGTTGACTGCTGATGTGTCCCGTGGAACATCTAACGATTATTCTGCATTTGTAATTTTTGATGTATCACAGATGCCATACCGAATTGTTGCAAAATATAGGGATAATGAAATTAAACCATTGTTGTTTCCTAGTAAGATTTATGATGTTGCCATGGCATATAACCAAGCATTTGTACTTGTTGAAGTAAATGATATTGGAGAACAAGTAGCAACAACATTACAATTTGATTTGGAATATGATAACTTAATCATGGCATCTATGCGTGGCCGAGCCGGACAAATTCTGGGCGGGGGGTTCTCTGGTGGACGAGCTCAGTTAGGTGTAAGAACTACCAAAGCTGTCAAGAGAGTTGGATGCTCTAATCTAAAACAACTGATAGAAGATGATAAGTTAATAATACAAGATTTAGATACTATTAGTGAGTTATCCACATATATTATAAAGGGACAATCCTTTGAGGCTGATGAGGGTTGTACAGACGATTTAGTTGCATGTTTATTCATATTCGCATGGACTTCTGATCAAACATATTTCAAAGAATTAACCGATATGGATGTACGGCAAACCATGATGAGAGAACAACAGGACGCCCTAGAACAAGATATGGCTCCCTTTGGATTTGTTGTTAATGGTTTAGAAGAGGAAAATATTGGAGAGGTTGTTGATGAGTATGGAACCAGATGGAATCCTGTGGTAAGGGATTATGGTTCAAACTGGTAAATAACTAAATAAATTCAATTAAATCGTTATCGGCTTTAATCCAACAATTTGAACATAATATATTGGAGTTATCTACTAGGTGGAATATTTCTCTCCGACTTTCGTTGCTAGTCCCGACTCTCTTTGTCAACTTTCGGATTTCTGAATCATGTGGATAGAATTTGAGACATATAGTTTCGCTCTCTCCACAGTGGCCGCATGACTTATCTGACAGGAATTCGTTTAGTAAAACAATTCTTTTTCGATAATTTCTACGAGCTACCTTCTTTATGGTATCTTTATATTTTTCGTAATGTGTATTTGTCATAGAATTATTTATATGTTATAACACATATAAAATGAGGTTTTTGGAAACTGATTTTTTATAAATATTATTGAAATACAAGAAACACTCTTATAATAAAGGAGTAAGAATATGAGCTTTTTAGTTTCACCTGGCGTACATGTCAGAGAAATTGATCTTACAAATATTGTTCCTTCAGTTCAAACCACGATTGGTGCGATTGCAGGCCCATTTCAAAAGGGCCCCGTTGGTTCTGTAGTATCAATTAGTTCAGAGGAAGACTTGGTTGCGTTATTTGGGAAACCCCAAGGTACAAGCAACGCTTTTGAACATTGGTTTTCTGCTGCTAGTTTTTTACAATATTCAGATCATCTTAAAGTTGTTCGCTGTGAATCAGCAGTTGTAAATGCTGGTTGCAATAGTGGCATTCTCATTCGTGATGAAGATCATTATGAGGCATCCTTCTCAACAGGACAGGGTTCTCACGGTGAGTGGACTGCTCGTACTGCTGGTACTTGGGGTAACTCAATCGGCGTACAGATTTGTGCAACCGCTGATGCATTTGAACAGAACTTTAGTACAAATCAGTTAGTTAATGGCGCAGCAAGTGCTGGTGCTGAAACAATCACAGTTGATGATGCTGATGCAAGTGGTTATGCATTTAACGTAGGAGATTTAGTCTCTTTCTATTCAGACAATTCTGGTACAGTTCCAGTTGATGAATTTAATGAGTATGAGGTTACAGCTATTAATACATCAACTAACGCATTGTCACTTCGTCTAAAAGATGATCCAAATGGTGCTGGTTTGCAAAATGATATTGCAGACAACTCAACGATGAGGCGTAAATGGAAATACCATGATTTGTTTGAACATGCGCCTGGCCAATCTCAATGGGCAAAAGACAATGCTCGAGGCACTGCTGATGAGTTGCATGTTGTTGTTTATGACACAACAGGTGCTATCACTGGATACGATGCTGATGTTGCTGGCCAGAGAACTTCTAGTGTTCTAGAAGTCTTTGCAAATATGTCGAAGAGTTCAGTGGCAAAAGATGCTCAAGGTAATAGTAATTACTATCCAGATGTGATTTTCAGAAAGTCTACTTTCATTTACTGGACGGATCATATTTCTGGTGGTTCCAATTGGGGTACAGATACAACTACTGCTTACACTGATGTTCTACCAATTACAATTGATTCACTTACAGGTGGAACAGATGATTATGCGGTAACTGCTGGTGAACTAGAACTTGCATATGACCAGTTTGCTGATACAGAAACACATGATATCAACCTTGTAATCGGTGGTAAAGGTGGTGGTGCTGGTGATACTGCTGCAACGCAAGACACTCATGTAACAATGCTTACAGCTCTTGTTGAAGATAGAAAGGATTGTGTGGGATTTGTTTCTCCATATCGTTCTGCTACAGTTGGTGTTGCAAGCCCCGGCGCAACTTCTGCTAGGGCAGTCAATAATATAAAAACTGCGTTTGACCTTTGCCCTGCATCATCTTACATGGTATTCGACAGTGGTTACAAATATATGTACGATAAGTACAACGATGTATATCGTCATGTTCCATTATGCGGTGATACTGCTGGTCTTTGTGCATATACAGATAATGTTGCTGACCCTTGGTTCTCTCCTGCTGGTTATAATCGGGGTTCTGTAAGAAGTGCGATTAAATTGTCATTTAATCCTAAAAAGGCAGATAGAGACATTCTCTATAAGGCTCGAATTAATCCAGTAGTTAACTTCCCAGGCCAAGGTGTAACACTCTTTGGTGATAAAACTGCTCTTGCAAAACCAAGTGCATTTGATCGAATTAACGTAAGACGGTTATTCTTGGTTCTTGAAAAGGCAATCGCAACTGCTGCCAAGTATATGCTCTTTGAATTCAACGATGAGTTTACACGGGCCCAGTTCCGTAATATGGTTGAACCTTTTCTGAGGGATGTACAGGGTCGCCGTGGTATTACCGATTTTAAGGTTGTATGCGATAGTACAAATAACACAGGTGAGGTTATTGACCGAAACGAGTTTATCGGAGACATCTATATTAAACCCGCTAGATCAATTAACTTCATAACACTAAACTTTATCGCTGTAAGAACCGGCGTATCGTTTAGTGAGGTAGGAGGTTAATCATGGCTGCAATAGACGATTTTAAAGCAAATCTAATTGGTGGTGGCGCTCGTGCGAATCAGTACAGAGTTACGATTACTCCCCCGCCTGGAATTGCTATAGGCCTTGATGTTCGTAGAGCATCTTTCTTGGTAACTGCTTCATCTCTACCAGCACAAACTATTGCTGAAATAGCTATACCATTTCGTGGTAGACAAATATATATTGCTGGGGATAGGAGCTTTGATGACCCTTGGACTACAACTTTTATGAACGATACAGACTTTATGGTTCGTAACGCAATGGAAAGGTGGTCTAACGGTATCAATGATCTTGCTGGTGGTACGGGTGTTATTGCTCCTGCGGATTATCAAACAGATTTAACTGTAGAACATTTAGATCGTGATGATACAGTTCTAAAAAGTTATATTTTCAGAAGTGCTTGGCCAACATCAGTTGCAGCCATTGAATTAACTAATGACGCTGCTGACGCCATTGAAACTTTTGAAGTAACGTGGAGATATCAACATTTTGAGTCCTCGGGCGTAAATTTCTAATTTGATACCTACTAAATAATATTAACTGGTAGGAGTTATTATGGCAGAACTTTTTGGGTTCACAATACAAAGAGCATCTAAGGATTCGGGCGGAGGGAGAACTTTCTCCGTCCCGACTTCTGATGACGGTACGATTGATGTTGCCGGTGGTGGTTTCTTTGGACAAATTCTAGATACAGACGGTAGGGAAAGAACCGATTTAGATTTAATTCGGCGGTATCGTGATATTGCTCAGCAAGCAGAATGTGATACGGCAATAGAAGATATCGTAAACGAAGGTATTGTTTCTAATCAAAACGATCAAGCAATAGAAATTTCTTTGGATCGTTTACGATATCCAGATAAAATTAAAAGAAAAATTCGTGCAGAGTTTGATGAAGTTTTGCGACTTCTATTTTTTGAGCAAAAAGGCCATGACATTTTTCGGCGTTGGTATGTTGATGGAAGAGTTTTCTTTCATAAAATCATTGATACTAAAAATCCAAGAAAAGGTATTACAGAATTAAGATACATTGATCCAACTAAAATCAAAAAAGTCAGAGAAGTAAAGAAAGATAGAGATAATAAATCTGGCATTGATATGGTTGAAAAGATTAATGAATATTATATCTATAACGAAAAGGGTTTAGCTTCTGCGGGAACAACTGGAAGCAATCAAGGTTTAAAAATTTCAGCAGACTCTATTACATATGTTCCATCTGGTTTAATAGATGGTAATAGTGGTCGAGTTCTTTCTTATTTGCATAAAGCAATTAAGCCTGTTAATCAACTAAGGATGATTGAAGATGCATTGGTTATCTATCGCATTTCGCGAGCGCCCGAGCGTAGAATTTTCTACATTGATGTTGGCAATCTACCCAAGATAAAGGCAGAACAATATCTTAAAGATGTGATGAATCGTTATCGTAACAAGTTGGTGTATGATGCAACAACTGGTGAAATACGAGATGATAGAAATCACATGAGCATGTTGGAAGACTTCTGGCTCCCACGAAGAGAAGGTGGTCGAGGTACAGAGATTACAACATTGCCAGGCGGTTCTAATCTAGGGGAGATAGATGACATCACTTATTTCCAACGAAAACTATATCGTTCACTCAACGTGCCGATTTCAAGATTGGAATCCGAAAGTGGATTCTCTCTTGGAAGGTCAACCGAAATCACTAGAGATGAACTTAAATTTACAAAATTTGTACAGCGAATACGAAAGAAATTCTCTCCACTATTCACTGACGTTCTCAAAACCCAGCTTCTACTTAAAGGAGTAATTGCTCCAGAAGATTGGCCTGTAATACAAGAGCATATTCAATATGACTTTCTTGCAGATGGCCATTTTGCAGAGCTTAAAGATGCAGAGTTGCTAGAGAATAGACTTAACGCACTACAGAATGTTGAAGCTTATGTTGGTACATTCTTCAGTAAAGAATATGTACTGAAGAAAGTATTGCGTATGAATGATACAGAAATTCAAGAAATGCGTGACCAGATTAAGAAAGAATCTCAAATTGATCCTCTTGACGGTGGAATTGTTGTACCTGATGGTGGAGATGGTATACAAAGATATCCAGTTGATAAGATGGGACAGCCGGTTGATCCAGATATGGATGCTGGTGATCGTGCCAGACTTCAAATTGGTTTAGAACCAGAAGGTGAAGAAATGCCAGCTGGAGAAGAAGAACCAGTTGAAGCGGAAACTGACCCATCATTTATTGTGAAAGGAAGAAGAAAATGAGCAGAGAATTTGTAGATGCAATTGAAACAGGAAATAATTTAGATGCTGAAAAGGCGTTTAACGATTCAGTGACTAAAAAGGTTGGTGATGCATTAGAACTAAAAAGAAAAGATATATCCAAATCCTTTGTATCTAATTATATAGAACAAGAAACGGATGTAAACGAAGAATGATTCATTTTGAAGAAATATACGAGGCCTCAGTTATTGAGAAGAATGAGCATAAGAAATCTCTGCAATATAAGAAATTATCGCCGAAAATGAAAGATGCTGTTGATCAAATCTTTTCAATTATGGACTCTAAACCTTCAGATTTCCTAAATACTTTTGAGAAAACTATACGCGAAGTATCAAAGAAATTTAAAGTTCCTGAGAGGGAACTTATGAATTATTTTGAAAAAGAGATGTTATCAATATAGGAGCAGATAATGGCATTAGTATTACATGAAATCATAGATTCAGATTTTGAATACTTTGTGAAAGTTACAACGACAGGTACAAATAGTGCTGCTAGTGTTTTTGATGCTTCCGATGCAGAAGGAGCTGCTACTGATCCGCGAACAGCAATTACAGGCGTTGCGTGGTCGGTAGGTTCGCAAACAGATTTGCTTTGGGATGCAACGAGTAATGTTGTTGCGTTGTCTTTAAATGGTAGTGGTAAAGTTGGATTCGCTGACGGTGTACCATCAATTCCTAATAATGGTGGAAGTGGTGTAACAGGTGATGTTTTATTGACAAATGGTTCTGCATCAGTTGGAACTATTTGGTTGAAAATGAGAAAAGTATCTGGCTACGATGATATCACATAAAGGGTAAAAAGATGGATACAATAAAATTAATTTCGGAAGCGGTAGAAGAAGTAGAGTATATCACCGAAGATAAAGAAGGTGGTGGTAAAAACTACAAGATTAAAGGTATTTTTCTACAGGCTGACATTAAAAACCGCAATGGCCGTGTGTATCCAATGGAAGTGCTGGAAAAAGAAGTTAATCGGTACAACAAAAAATTCATCAATGAAAAACGTGCTTATGGAGAACTTGGTCATCCAGAAGGGCCTACTGTTAACCTAGAACGTGTATCGCATATGGTTACAGAATTGTATCCAGATGGTAAGAATTTTATTGGTGAAGCAAAGATTATGGAAACTCCGATGGGTAAGATTGTAAAATCTCTCATGAATGAAGGTGGTAAATTAGGAGTTTCATCTAGAGGCATGGGAAGTTTAGACCAAAAAAATGGTGCTAACTATGTGAGGGATGATTTCTATCTCGCAACAGCTGCTGATATCGTTGCAGACCCTTCCGCACCAAATGCTTTCGTAGAGGGTATTATGGAAGGAAAAGAATGGGTTTGGAATAACGGTGCTTTAATAGAGGCAGAACTTGTTGAATTAAAGCGGAAGTTTGATGTTAAAAAACGTCAAAGGGACGCAAAAGTTGAGGCTTTAGAGTTCGCTAAATTCCTCAAAAAATTGTAATTTATAAATATAATAACACAAAGGTAAGGAGACAACCTATGTCTGAACTAGATAAAACAATAGAAGAACTTGAAGCGGAAGTTCTTGCTGAACTTGAAGAGGCTTCTGAGAAACCTTTAGATGATGCTACTTCTGGCAGTAAGAAAGACCTCGGCTTAGGTTCCAATAATGCTGATGAGGGTGTTGCAAAAGCAAAAGACCCAAAGGCTAATGTAGCCGGTGCAGATAAAGCTGACAAAGTTGAAGGCGAAAAAGCAAAAGACGGTGGTAAAGAAGTAGACTCACCCGAAGCAAAATCTTCTCCAACAGACGTTGCTGGAAAAAGTGCAAAACCCGTAAGTGGTGACGCTCAACAGAAAAGTGCTGGTAAGGCAGATGCTCCTCAAAAACTTGCCGCTGGTGATGAAATTGATCACGACGGCGAAGAGCTCAAGGAGAATAAAAAGATGACTAAAGCTCAACAGCTTGAAGCAATTGGTAAAATGAAGAAGTCAGACATCGAAGAGATGCTTGCTGCACATCAGGCCAAACTTGCTGAAGCAGAAAATGCCGCAAGTGAAGAAGAGTTGAAGAAGCTTGAAGATCAGAAAGCAGAGATTGATGAAAGAATTAAAAGCATCTCTGTCAAAGAGGATATGGAAGTACTCATGGGTGCCGATGATAGCCTCAGCGAAGAATTCAAGGTTAAGGCCGCAACAATTTTTGAGGCCGCAGTAAAAACTAAAATTCGTTCAGAGATTGAGCGAATTGATGAGCAAGTAAAATCTGAGAAAGAAACCGATATGGAGACTTTCAAAGAAGAACTTACTGAAAAGGTAGACACTTACCTCAACTACGTTGTAGAGGAATGGACGAAAGAAAACGAGTTGGCAATTGAGCGCGGTTTAAAGGGTGAGATTGCAGAAGACTTTATTTCTGGATTGAAACAGTTGTTTGAAGATCACTACATTGATGTTCCAGACGAGAAATATGACGTTTTGGAAGCACAATCTGAGAAGATTTCCGAGCTAGAAGAGAAGTTGAATGAAGCCATTCAGAAGAATGTCAATCTTTCTTCTTCTAATGAAACTCTAGTTAGGGAACAGGTCATTTCTGAGGTTTCTGAAGACTTGGCCGATACCGAAATTGAGAAGTTCAAATCACTTACACAAGATGTTGAATTTGGGGATGAAGAAACTTTCCGTCAAAAGCTTGATACTTTGAAAGAAAGTTATTTCCCGAAAACTCAAACAACGAGTACGAGTGATGAGACATTTGGTGATGAAGATGGTAGCACCGCGCAGGACATTGATACGACAGATGCTATGAAGGCTTATATGTCGGCTATCAGTCGTAACAAGGCGAGTGCTTAAATTATTATATAAAACGGATGTAAAAAAAAGGAGAAACAAATGTTTCAGACAGAACATCTACAAGAAAAGTGGCAGCCAGTCCTAGAACACCCCGATCTTCCAAGGATCGAGGATTCTTACAAGCGGGCAGTTACCACACTCATCCTAGAGAACCAAGAACAGGCTCTTAGAGAAGACCGTAGTTTCCTTTCGGAAGCTGCACCTGTTAACAGCATGGGCGGCGGGCAGATGGATACATGGGATCCAATTTTGATCTCATTGGTTCGCCGTGCAATGCCTAATCTGATTGCATATGACGTATGTGGTGTGCAACCTATGACAGGCCCAACGGGTCTTATCTTCGCAATGCGTTCCTCGTTCCTGTCGCAAGACGGTGCCGAGGCTCTCGTTGACGAGGCAATGCCTGGTAAAGCTGGTGCATCGAACCAGAACGCCGCCGGTACTATTGGTGGTGGTGATGTTGGTGCAACAGAGACTAACCCTGCTGTTCTTAACGATAGTCCTTCCGCTGGTACTTATGTAAGTGCTACTGGTATGACAACTGCTCAGGCAGAAGCGTTAGGTGACAGTGCTACAAATGCTTTCGCACAGATGGCGTTCAGCATTGAAAAGTCCACGGTTACTGCCGTGTCCCGTGCCCTCAAGGCCGAGTACACGATGGAACTGGCACAGGACTTGAAAGCCATTCATGGTCTAGACGCAGAAACAGAACTTGCGAATATTCTTAGTTCTGAAATTCTTGCTGAAATCAACCGTGAAGTTGTTCGTTCCCTGTATGTCACCGCCGTTAAGGGTGCTCAGGTTAATACAACAACTGGTGGTATCTTTGACTTGGATACAGACTCTAACGGACGTTGGAGTGTTGAAAAGTTCAAGGGTCTTATGTTTGCTATTGAGCGTGATGCCAATGCGATTGGTCAACAGACTCGTCGCGGTAAAGGTAACATGGTCATCTGCTCCGCTGATGTTGCTTCTGCACTTCAGATGGCGGGTGTTCTTGATTACACTCCTGCTCTTTCAAATAACCTTAATGTCGATGACACAACTACCACATTTGCTGGTGTTATGAATGGACGTTATAAGGTATACGTTGATCCTTATTCTGCTAACGTAGCTGCTTCACAGTACTATGTTTGTGGTTATAAGGGTACTTCTCCGTATGATGCCGGGTTCTTCTACTGCCCATACGTTCCTCTACAGATGGTCCGTGCGGTTGGTGAGAGCTCCTTCCAGCCGAAGATTGGTTTCAAGACACGTTATGGTCTTGCTGCTAATCCTTTTGCCGCCTCTGGTGCGGTAGCTGCTGGTGACACGGTTAACTCTGATGCTTCGTTGGATGCAAATACCAACGCTTGGTATCGTCGGGTTAAAGTCACCAATCTTATGTAATAATAAGAAAAATAGGAGAGGGAACTTTGGGGAGGCCAACCGGCCTCCCCTTTTTTTTGTTATATAAATAGATACATGGCTACTTCACAATCACCTCTTGCAAGACAACCTGATAAACTAGACTATGCGAGTCCAACTCAATTTAGGTTTGGTATACATCAATTACCGAAGGTTGAATTTTTTACAGTAAGTGCATCACTTCCAGGCATTAGCGCTGGAGCTGTGGTTATGCCTTCTCCGTATAAAGATATTCCTACTGTTGGCGATAAAGTAACGTATGAAAATTTATCAATAAGTTTTATGGTAGATGAATATTTGGAAAATTATGTTTCATTGCACAATTGGATGACAGGTATAGGGTTTCCATCAGACAGACAAGAATTTCGCACATTTAGAGATGTAACATCAAATTTGCCAGCAAGTGGTAAAACTCCACCAGTAGATATGGTAGGAAAGTCTGTTCCTGATAAAGCACTATATTCGGATGCTAATCTTATGATTCTCTCTAATAAAAATAATCCTATAATATCAGTGAACTTTCAAAATATTTTTCCTGTATCTTTGAGTGCGATAGAGTTTACTCAAAATGTTACTGATGTTGAATATATTTCGGCTACAGCTGAATTTGCATATCAAATCTATACTATAGAAACTGTGACATGATAAATAGAAACGAGCAGACACGATAAACTTTAACAAGTAATATTTGTTAGGCTTTTAAAAAGTCAATGTAAGAAGAGAGAGACAATCAACTCTGCTCACTTTTTTTGAAAGAGTTATATTATGAATCTAGATGAACTAAAAGAAGAAGCAAGAAAAGACCTCACTATAGACAATGTGGAAAATCTTGATTCTGAATCCCTCAAAAACCAAAAGATAAAAGCAAAATATCTTGAACATAAAACAAGATACCAATTGTTGCTGCAAAGAGCCAACGGCGACTACCAGCGAATGTACCGACAGAAATGGGAGTACTACGGTGGCAAGGCTGATGCTAAAGTTTATGTTGCGAAACCATTTGACTTGAAGGTTTTAAAAAATGATTTAGCAATGTACATTAGTTCTGATGAAGAAATTATCACATTAATGGATAAGATTGGGTATCTAGAGGTTGTTATAAAATATATTGATGGAGTTATTAAATCAATTGACAATCGTGGATGGGATATTAAGAACGCAATTGAATGGAAAAAATTTGAATCGGGTATGATATGACTTGGTTAGTAGCAGATTATATAAAATATTATGAAAACATAGTTTCAGATTTACAATGTGAAGAAATATTAGATTGCACTGAAACTGTATATGTGTCATCAACATATTCTAGTCATGGTGGTAAGGTTGAAAGTGAAGAACGAGTTCGTATGGATGAGTGCTGGGTTAAGAATGATAGCGTATTATGGCCCACTATACTAAGTTGTTATGAAGAAGTTATAAAAAGATATTCAGCGGATTTTCCTTTATTCAGTGTACAACGCACAACAGATTTTAGAATTAACAGATACACAGAAGGTGGGTTTATGTCTAAGCATTGTGATAATATACATCACAGTCATGGCCAACAATATGGATACCCACAAGTATCTGCTCTTCTATACCCAAATGATGATTATGAAGGTGGAGAATTTTTTGTAGCAGATCATCAATATTTACCAAAGAAGGGTTCAGCTATAGTATTCCCTTCTAATTTTATGTATCCTCATGAAGCAAAGGCTGTAACAAAAGGAACAAGATGGAGTATAGTTACATGGCTGATGTAAAAGTACATAAATGTTTTCCTACGATAATATACGAATTTGATTATGAACCAACTGATAGGGTGATGATGGAATCGTATATAAGACAAGTAAGAAAAAATCATGAGTATCATACAAACGATGATTTGATGATGCTATCTTATTTTTCAAATCTTAGAAGTAAAGTTTATGAGATATCAGAGCAATACCTTGATGATTTACAGTATGAATTTGAGTCATTAGAAATAACTGGTATGTGGGGTAATGCATTATATCAAGGTTCAGTACATCCACCACATACACATTCAAATAATTTTTTATCGGGCGTGTACTATTTAAGCACCAATAAAAAATCCTCGCCTATACAATTTTTTGACCCAAGGACTCAAGCACATGTATTGCAGCCTAGAAATAAACCAAATTGGAATAATGCAAGTATGGTGCAGTTTGAAGCAATACAGGGAAAGGGTTTTGTTTTTCCCTCATGGTTGATGCATTGGGTTCCAGCTACACAGGATGAGCGGATAAGTATATCGTGGAATATATTGCCGCGAGGAAACTACGGCGAACTGAATACATTGCAAAATGCACATATCTAAGAAAAATGAAGTCTATCTTACTCTAAATAATATAGAACCATCCACATCCCAAGAGTTAACAGAATTTTTTACTTTTGAAGTACCTGGCGCAAAATTTATGCCCATGTACCGAAATAGAATGTGGGATGGGAAGATACGATTGTTTAGTCCAGCAACGGGAGAAATCTATGTTGGACTTTTACCGTATATAAAAAAATTCTGTGAAAAAAGTAATGTAAAGTATACCATAGAAGAAGGAGTAGAAAATGAGCGGGATATTGTTCGTGAGACTGTTAGAGGCTTTATCAAATCACTCAAACCCAAAACCAAAGGAAAATCAATTAAAATCCGCGACTACCAGATTGATGCTGTTCATCATGCATTGTCCAGAAGTCGTTGTCTTCTTGTTAGTCCTACTGCTAGTGGTAAGTCTCTTATAATATATGCACTAGTTCGTTATTATAATATGATGGAACTAAAGACTTTAATTTTAGTTCCCACCACATCTCTCGTTGAGCAGATGTATTCTGATTTCCAAGATTATGGCTGGAGTCCAGGCACTTATTGTCAAAAAGTGTATCAAGGATATACAACTAAAGTTGAAAAAGATGTTGTGATATCAACATGGCAATCTATCTACAAAATGCCGAAGAAATATTTTGAGCAATTTGGATGTGTGATAGGTGATGAAGCTCATATGTTTAAGGCAAAATCACTTACTGGCATAATGACCAAGTTACATCAATGTAAGTATAGATACGGGCTTACGGGCACGCTAGACGGCACACAGACACATCAGTTAGTATTAGAGGGGTTATTTGGTGCTGTTAAAAACATAGTAACAACAAAGGAATTAATTGACAAAAAGACACTTGCTAATTTAAAAATAAAGTGTATAATGTTAAAGCATCCACCTATAAGAGAAAGGATGACTTATGCTGAAGAAATACAGTACCTTGCGGGAAATGAAAAAAGAAATAATTTTATTGGTGATTTGTTATTGCATCTCAATGGTAATACTCTCTGTTTATTTCAACTTGTAGAGAAACATGGCAAGATTTTATACGAACAAATAAATAAGACTGCAAAGAACAGAAAAGTTTTTTTTGTTTATGGCGGTGTAGATAGCTTAGAAAGAGAAAAAATAAGGAGTATTGTAGAAAATGAAAAGGATGCTATCATTATCGCGAGCTTTGGTACTTTTAGTACTGGTATCAACATTCGTAATCTTCACAACATCGTGTTCGCATCTCCCTCAAAATCTAAAATTAGAGTCTTGCAATCAATCGGCCGAGGCCTGCGGGTTGCTACAAATAAAATGGGTGTTTTAGTGTTTGATATCGCTGATGATATATCTTACAAGGAAAGACGGAATTTTACACTTAACCACTTCTCGGAAAGAATAAATATATATAACGAGCAACAATTTAACTACGAGATAAGTAAGGTAAAATTAAAATGAATACATCTTCTTACAAAGTTCTTAAATTACTTAACGGAGAAGAGTTAGTGTGTGAGCTCGGGAAAAATATTGTAGATGATTCCTATGAAATAACACATCCGTTAAAAATGCAAGTCGAATCCAAAGAAACCAGCAAGGGAAGTGTAGATTCTCTAAATCTAAGCCGCTGGATCGGTCCATATACTGAACAATCATTTTTCCACATAAAAACCTCTCACGTTCTTTTAGTTGCTGATGCATCTGAAGGATTGTCCCGCTATTACGAGCATGTAATAACAGAAATTAATAGATTGGATCATCCAGAACAAAGAAAGCTCTTAGATGATATTGATGATGAAGATGTTTATGATGATCTGTTATCTGAAATGGAAACAGATAAAACTATTCACTGAAATCTCTACATAGAGAGAATAACACATTTTTTTTACCTTGTCAATGCTCTTTTGTTACTTGACATTTATGATGTAATGATGTATTATGTATTATTATTTTAAGGAGTAATAATGGCGAAGAAACAAAAAGGTGAACATTACGTTAATAACAAAGAATTTCTTCAAGCAATGATTGAATGGAGAAGTAGGTGTGATGAGGCGGAGCAGGAAGGTAAATCCCAACCACCCATTACTAATTATATCGGTGAGTGTTTTCTAAAAATAGCTACCCATTTATCGTACCGGCCTAATTTTATTAATTACACATACAGGGATGAAATGATATCGGATGGAATAGAAAATTGTTTACAGTATGTTAAGAATTTTAATCCAGAAAAATCACAGAACCCCTTTGCGTATTTTACACAAATTATTTACTATGCTTTTCTGAGAAGGATTACTAAAGAGAAAAAGCAAACTCATGTGAAGAATAAAATTATTGAAGGACAACAGTTTGAGTCTTGGACAACTATGGATGGCGATGATACAACTTATTCAGTAACAGGTTTTGATCCTCACTTGATGTTACCAGATGAAGATGTTTATAAACCGAAAAAGAAACCAACAGATAAATCCAAGGGCTTAGAACCTTTTATGGAGTCAAATATTGAAGATAGCGATAGTAACTGACACTCATTTTGGTGCAAGAAATGACAACCAAAATTTTAATGACTATTTCTATAAATTTTACGACAATATCTTCTTTCCTTCTTTAAAAGAAAAGGGAGTTACCACATGTGTTCATATGGGCGATGTGGTTGACCGAAGGAAGTTTATTTCTTATAAAACTGCGAATGATTTTCGTAGGAAATTTATTAGTCAGTTTCAGCGTGACAATATAGACTTGCATATCATCATTGGTAATCATGATACTTACTATAAGAATACCAATGAAGTAAATGCTATGGAAGAGCTTGTTGGGCAGGATAGATTTAAAATCTATACTAGTCCAGAGGTTGTAGACTTTGACGGCACTCTTATTCAATTCATTCCTTGGATTAATTCTGGAAATTATACAAAGTCTATGGAAATGCTGAATAATTCTTCAGCACAAATTGCTATGGGACATCTAGAGATCGATGGCTTTGAAATGTACAAAGGTGGTCATCGGCATGAAGGTTCGTATGATAGAGAAACATTTCGTAGGTTTGATATTGTGATGAGTGGACATTTTCATCACAAATCAGATGATGGACATATTTACTACCTTGGCACGCCATATGAGATTTATTGGAATGACTGGCAAGACCCCAAGGGTTTTCATATCTTTGATACAGAAACAAGAGAGTTAGAAAGGATTATAAATCCTTATACATTGTTTGAGAAGATTTATTATGATGATGTAGATAATGATTATGATGATCATGATTTTGAAAAGTATAAAGAAAAGTATGTTAAGTTAGTTGTAGTAAACAAAAAAGACTTATATCAATTTGACCAATTTGTTGATAAGCTGTTAAAGGCTGATGCATTTGAAGTTAAAATTATTGAGGACTTTTCTGAACTGGATGCTTCAAATGTATCCGATGATATTGTAGAAAATACAGAAGATACTATGACTTTGCTAGAGAGATATGTTGATGAGCTGGATGTAAATCTAGATAAAAATAGACTTAAAAATACTATGAAGTCTCTTTATAACGAGGCGCAGGATTTGGAACTTTGATAACTTTTAAATATGTCAGGTGGAAGAACTTTCTTTCAACTGGAAATAACTTTACTGAAATACATCTAGACAGAAATCCAACTACTCTAATCATTGGTGAGAATGGAGCAGGCAAGTCTACTGTTCTTGACGCATTGTGCTTCGGTCTGTTTGGAAAACCATTTCGCAACATCAATAAACCACAATTATTAAATTCAGTTAATAATAGTTCTGCTGTTGTTGAAGTGGAATTTAGAATTGGTTCCAAGAATATTAAAGTAATTCGCGGCATCAAGCCAAACGTCTTTGAGATATACATTAATGGTAAGATGTATAATCAGGATGCAAATGTAAGAGATTATCAGAAGTATCTTGAGCAACAAATTCTTAAACTAAACTATCGCAGTTTTACTCAGGTTGTTATTTTGGGGTCATCTACATTTGTTCCTTTTATGCAATTGAAGGCTCGTCATCGTAGAGAAGTAGTAGAAGAAATTCTTGATATTCAAATCTTTTCTCTTATGAATATGTTGCTGAAACAGAAACTTAAAACTATATCTGATGATATTCGTGATATAGATTATAAGTTAGAACTCACTACAGAAAAAATAGGGTTGCAGCAGAAATACATTACTGAAATGAAGCAGAACAAAGATAAGTTGATTAAAGAGAAAACTCTACTGCTTAGTGGTAATGAAGAAGAGGTTTTCTTTCGGCAAGCAGAAATTAACATATTAAATAAGGAAAATGATGAACTTATTGAAAGTATTACCGATAAGGTTAAGTTAGATAAAAAACTAGCTACATTAAAGGATATTAAATCCACGCTTCTTGAAAAACATAGAGCACAGCATCGCCTTATAGGGTTCTTTGAAAAGAACGAAGATTGCCCTACTTGTCAGCAACACATTGATGAAGAATTTAAAAATGGTATGGTTAGCCAAAAGAAAACCGAGGCTGATAAAATTGAAAATGGATTGGATGAACTAAAAGAAGAGTTAAGTAAAACAGATTCCAGACTTAAAGTTATCTCTGATATTGCGAAAAAAGTAAGAGAAAATGAAGTCCAAATTGCAAAAGATAAGAGCAGTTTAGACCAACTAGAAAAATTTAATTCTACTCTAACAGTTGAAATTGCTCAACTAAGTAATGGTGAAGTTCATAAAAGTGATTATGAAAAGATGCAAAAATTAAAGGATGAATTGAGAGGTATAAATGAACAGAAGGCGAAACTTAAAGAAGATCAGACTTATGCAGCAGCGGCGAAGAATATGCTACAGGATACAGGTATTAAAACAAAAATCATCAAACAATACCTACCGATAATGAATAAACTGATTAATACATATCTTACCTCTATGGAATTTTATGTAAACTTCACGTTGAACGAGAACTTTGAAGAAACGATTAAATCACGATATCGTGATGAGTTTACTTATGATTCATTTAGTGAAGGTGAAAAGATGCGTATTGACCTTGCATTGCTCTTTACATGGAGAGCAATAGCAAAAATGAAAAACAGCACTAATACGAATCTGTTAATGCTTGATGAAATCTTTGATAGCTCTTTGGACGGCTCTGGTACAGATGAATTCCTAAAGATTCTGAATACGTTAGGGGATGAGAACGTATTTGTTATTAGTCATAAACAGGATGTGTTAGTTGATAAATTTAGAAGTACAATCAAATTTGAAAAGATGAAGAACTTTAGTCATGTTGCTGCTTAATGGAAATTGCATTGAAGAAATGCAGAAACTAATTGATGATGGTGTGCAAGTAGATTCAATTGTTACAGATCCACCTTATGAACTTGGATTCATGGGCAAGAGCTGGGATTCAACTGGAATTGCATTTGATAAAAAGACTTGGGAGCTTGCGTTGAAACTATTGAATCCAGGCGGTCATATACTTGCATTTTCTGCTTCTCGTAATTATCACAGAATGGCAGTTGCGATAGAAGATGCTGGTTTTGAGATTCGTGATCAGTTGATGTGGTTGTATGGAAGTGGTTTTCCCAAGTCACACAATCTAGGTGATGGTTGGGGAACTGCTCTCAAGCCTGCACATGAACCTATTGTGATGGCAAGAAAGCTTATTGAGGGAACAAATAAAAATAACAGAGAAAAATATGGAACTGGTGGCATCAACATTGATGGGTGCAGAGTAGATTTATCTGAAGGTGATGACCCAAGACTAGGCGGCAAAGGAACTTGGAAAACTGATAAGATGGCAAAGGATGTTTATGTTGGTGGATATGCTGGTGTAGATACAGGGTCAAGTGAATTAGGTAGATTCCCTGCTAATGTAATGCATGATGGAAGTGAAGAAGTTTTGAGTGGATTTCCAAATACAGGTCAAGGTGGTGGAAAACCTTATTCATATGCTGGTAGAGAATATGACAATAAGGATACATCAATGTTTAATGGTGATAAACCACAGGCCCCTAGTAATTATAATGATATGGGAACGGCTGCAAGATTCTTCTATTGTCCAAAGGTATCCAAGTCAGAAAGAAACATTGGATTGTATGATGAACCTGAAAAACAATATAGTCACGATGGGAGAAAGAAAAAAATAGAGAATCCCTATCAGAGAAATAAGAGTGTATCTAAAAATAACCATCCTACAGTTAAACCAATTGAGTTGATGAAATACCTATGCCGACTTGTAACACCAAAGGATGGCACAGTATTAGACCCATTTATGGGTAGTGGTTCTACAGGAATGGCTGCCAAGGATGAGGGGTTTGAGTTTATTGGTATAGAACGAGAGAAAGAATATTTTGAGATTGCAGAGAAACGAATTCACTCTGCATCACCACTAATGGAGTTTATGTGATGGCAATATATAATTTACTTGAAAAAGATAATTTAGCTCTTACTATACCCCTGTCAGGATGTAGTGAAGACTTGGATAGAGTAGAACTAAAGGAAAATCTGACAGAAACTATGAAGAATTTTCATGGAATTGGATTGTCAGCAAATCAATGCGGTATTATGGAACGTGCATTTGTTATGTATTCAGATGTAAACAAAAGAGAGATTATTGCTTGTTATAATCCTCAAATTATTAGTGAAGGCACAGAGATAGTCACGATGGATGAGGGTTGCTTAACTTGGCCCGGCATATGGCTAAAGGTTGGTAGACCAGATCATATTGATTGTACATTTGAGGATGAAGAGGGTGAGCTACAACAGGTGACTATGATGGGATTGGAATGTAGAATTTTCCAACATGAAATGGATCATATGGAAGGGACAAACTTTACTAAACGGGTTAGTAGGTTAAAGATGGACCTGGCAAAGAAAAGAGCAGCCAAAATGAAAAAACGGGCTGAAAGAGAGATGGAAAGGAATGGAACTGAAACAGCATGAAAATAGAACTAAAACTTTAACTCCAACAAGAGAGCATGGTGCTTTTAGTTGGTGGTTGAAGTGGGTAGCGTCTATAATTTTAATGTTTGGAATGATAGCAACCACAAACGATTTATATCCATATAATATGTTTTTACAATTTATGGGTGTGGCTGGTTGGTTATGGGTGGCAATCTTGTGGAACGACAGAGCATTAATTGTGCTCAATGCCGTTGCATGTGCGCTATTCCTAAATGGATGTATAGCACTGTTTCTGAAAATGTATCCAGTTTTAAATCAATGATTAATAAAGAAGACATAATAGCAAATTTGAGAGAAGTCTACGATCCTGAGATCAGTATCAATGTATTCGACTTGGGGTTGATATATGGTATAGATATAGATGAAGATGCGAAATGGGTTAAAATCACGGCTACGCTCACCAGTGCATTTTGTCCTTTTGCTGATGAAATTGTGAGTAGTATGACAAAGGCAGGATATGTTGAAAATGTCCTAAATGTGGAAGTAGAAATCACGTTTGACCCTCCATTTACGGTAGAATCTGTACCAGAGGAAACCAGAATTATGATGGGATGGTAAAAGTCAATGATTTCAAGGACTTGGCCGTGATAGTAAAACCCCTTTAGATTCAAGGACTTAGAAAAAAATGAAAAAAAATTCTAAGTTATTGATAATAAAGGAGTTTTCTGCCAAGATTTGCCTTGACAATTTCTAGTCAGCCTAGTAGCATATACTTATGATGAAAAATAAATCAACTCTTGCGAAATTACTTGCTGAAGAAGATATTTTCGTTGTCCATAAACAAATGGAAACGGCATATTTTAACAGCAAATCGCGTGAACTTGGTCTGCCCATCTGGAATGATGAGAAGATGACCAAGGACATTTATGATTTAATGTGTGGTCATGAAACTGGCCATGCTCTTTGGACTCCTCTTGATATGCTTGAAACGGCCAAGGTTCGGGGTTTAAATCATGGTTTTGTGAATATCCTAGAAGATGTTCGGATTGACAAAAAAGTTAAGAATAAATATCCTGGCTTGGTTGGAATCTACAATCGTGGATATATAGACCTTGCCAACATGGATTTCTTTGGTACTGTTGATAAAGATATCAATAAGTTGAACCTGATTGACCGAATTAACCTTTTCTTTAAAGGAAATAAGAATGTTCTGTTTTCGGATGAAGAAAAAGTTTGGGTAAATCGTGCAGCCACTACCAAAACTCCTGATGATGTTCTTGATCTTGCCGAAGAGCTCTATGCTTACATGGCAGAGAATATGCCAGATGAAGATGAAGAATCTGTTCCTAATGCAGCTGGTTCTGGTGAAAATAATTCTGGTGAAGGTGATGACACAGGAAATGGTGAATCTTTTGATGTTGATGGCAGCAATGCCGGTTATGAAGATTCTGATGATGAAACTTCTGAAGACAAATCAGCCGCAACCGGCGAAGATGATTCTGAAGATAAATCTGGTTCCAGTGAGAAAACTAGTGAAGCCAGTGATGTAGAGGGCGGCAATAAGTCTACTAGTAAGGGTGGCGCTCCTGTCGCCGAGACTGATAATGCTTCTAAGAAGGGTTTAGATGATTTACGAGATAAGTCGGCGGATGACCGAATTTATGCTCGTATTCCTAAAGTTGATTTAGACAATATTATTATTGATACCAAAACTCTTCTGGATGAGTGGTACGGTCATTATCTTCATGAAAAAGCCTCGAGCCTGGGAAACCTTTATTTTGATAGGACTCTTGTTGCAGTAGAGGCATTAAAGAACGAGTCTAAATCAACAGTTGCCTATATGGTCAAAGAGTTTGAAATGAAGAAAGCTGCCGACCAGTATGCTCGGGCTGCGACTTCTAAAACTGGTTCTTTGGATATGGGTAAGCTTCACACTTACAAGTACAATGAAGACTTGTTCAAGAAGGTTACTACTCTGCCAGGCGCAACCAATCATGGTTTGGTAATGGTTATGGATTGGTCTGGTTCTATGTGTGACAATCTGAAAGGCACACTTGCTCAGCTATTTAATCTGATTTGGTTTTGTCGCCGGACTAAGATTCCTTTTGAGGTTTTTGCCTTTTCTGACCAGTATGACAGCACTAGATACTATGACAGTGATTTGTATACAAGTCGCTGCGATAGCGAACAGTTTAAAGCGGGTGATTTGGCTTTGAGTCCAAATTTCCGTTTGTTGAACATGTTCTCTAATCGCATGTCTGTCGCTGATGAAATGTCCATGATGCATATTCTTTGGATGTATGCAACCAAATATGCTAGATATAGGAATTGGAATGAAAACGGTTATCCTTATCAGCCCCCGCATACACTACATCTTGGCGGAACGCCTTTGAATGAGGCAGTTATTTCAATGATGGATTTTGTTCCTAAGTATAAGAATGAGTCTGGCCTTCAAAAGGTTCATACGATTTTCTTGACTGATGGTGCTTCCAATCGGTTGCCAGGAATTTATGACTATAGACTAGAGAATGATGGTAGTCACACTCAAATAAAGACACCAATTCACATTACGATGCGCCGCTCTGAGCGGCCGACAATGATGATTACTGACCCTGTAACTAATAAGACTTATGAGTCTAAGGGAAGTTCGCCAACTAATACGCTACTTACGATGCTGAAAAATCGGGTTTCGGGCATGAACATAGTTGGGTTCTTTATCGCTGGTAGCGGTAAGTCTGGACGGGTTGATAAAAGGACTCTTTCTTATGTTACTGGGATCTATGCCTGGGATGACAAGTTTAAAACTTTAATTAAATTTATCAATAAGAATAAGTATCTTGCCATTACTCAGTTGGGATATGATGAGTACTATGTCCTACCAGGCGGGAATTCTCTAGAAGTTGAAAATGAGACTTTGAGTGATGATCTGGTTGGTGCTGGAAAGGCTAAATTGAAGTCTGCATTCGGTAAAATGCAGAAGGGCAAGATATCTAGTCGCCAACTTTTGAATAAATTTGTCTCTATGGTGGCATAAAAGCCTTGACAAATTCTGTTCAGTATGATAGCATGTATATAGAAATTGGAAAAAAGGTTAAAAAATGAATCTTACGCCTCGTAAAAAGTTGTTTGTAGATACCGCAGCTGAAATGTTTGGTGAAGGTGCAACCATTACCAAATCAATGACTAAAGAGGTCGCAACGAAAGCGGGTATTCCATTTCCTACATGGTTTCGTAAAGCGTGTTCAGTAGGTTATAATGCGTATAAATTACCTATAGAGGGCGGCACAGTCGCTCCGGTTCCTACTGTCACTGCTACTAGTGAGGAACATGCTGTTGTGAATTTAGTCGCTTCCAATATGGAAAAACAAAACTTAATTCCAGCTCCATTTGTAGGGTTTGTATCTTGGGGCAATTTCTCCACGATTGAAAAAATCGTGAAGTCTGGTTTGTTTTATCCTATCTTTGTTACTGGTTTGTCTGGTAACGGTAAGACTCTGATGATTGAGCAGGTTCACGCCAAACTCAAGAAAGAGCTCATTCGAGTGAACATCACCATCGAAACTGATGAAGATGATTTGCTTGGTGGATTTCGCTTGGTCAATGGTGAAACCAAGTTTGTCCCAGGCCCTGTCATCGAAGCAATGGAGCGCGGTTGCACACTGTTGCTTGATGAGTGTGACTTGGGTTCTAATAAGTTGCTTGCACTCCAGCCTGTACTAGAAGGCAAAGGCGTGTTTCTCAAAAAAGTCAACAAGTGGATTACGCCTAAAGATGGTTTCAATGTGATGGCTACTGCCAACACTAAAGGTAAAGGCTCTGAGGATGGGCGTTTTATCGGAACCAACATTTTGAACGAGGCATTCCTAGAGCGGTTTGCGATTACGATTGAACAGCCTTATGCTACTGGCGCGACTGAGAAAAAGATTATTCTTGGTTCGATGGAAAAGTATGGTGCGGTTGATGATGAATTCGCTACCAATCTAATCACTTGGGCTGAAGTCATTCGTAAGACTTTTTACGATGGTGGAGTTGATGAAGTCATCTCGACTCGTCGGTTAGACCACATTGTAAAAGCCTTCGCTATCTTTGGTGATAAGATGAAGTCTATCGAACTTTGTGTTGCTCGGTTCGATGAGGATACGAAAGAATCCTTCCTTGACCTTTATACCAAAGTCGATGCTGGTGCTCTTGACACTGCTCCATTTGACCCAGCAGATAATAATATGGAAAGTGAAGAACCTGCTTTCTAAAAAAATATGTATAGGGGTTGAAATATGGTGTTTCAATTCCTATATATAATAGGTGGATGCCATAGTGGGTCCACCGATTAATCTTGCTTAGTAAAGGAGATGAAAAATGGTTACAAGCAAAACACTTAGTCTATTCGACAATTTCAATCAACTTACACCTTATGCCGTTGGGTTTGATCGCATCTTTGACAACCTTAGTCGATATGCGAGCGACAATGTAACGTCTACAGGGTTCCCGCCATACAACATCCGTAAAGGGGGTGAATATAACTATACCATTGAAATGGCCTTGGCGGGCTTCGGTAAAAAAGATATCGAAGTGGAAGTTGCAGATGGGACGCTCTCTGTTCGTTCTGTAAAGGAGAATAGTGAAGATGAATCCACAGTGTATCGTGGAATTTCCTATCGTCGTTTTGAACGCAAGTTTACAATGGCTGATGATATCGTTGTCAACGGTGCCTCGTTAGAGAATGGTATGCTCACTATTGAGCTTGAAAGGGTAGTTCCAGAAGAGAAGAAACCTCGCCTTATTTCGGTGAAGTAATTTTTCTGAACTAAAGTGGAAAAGGGACTTTACTTTTAGTCCCTTTTCCTTTATTATATACTATAAATTAGTGATTTTTTTGAGGAGAAATTATGAAAATATTTGAATTTGATAGCGCAGAAGATATTGCAGACGGCGCTGTTGCAAGAGAAGTTGATGGAGATGGAAACCCTGTAGAGTCTACCGCAGATAGAAACGCAAGACTTGCTCGTGAAAATGCTGAGATGTTGGCAGAAGAAGAGCGAGATATGGAAGAAAAAAATCATGGTCTGAAGTTTGCAATTCGACCAATTAAAAATTTCTCTTTATGTCGAGTTGAATTTCCAATGGAAATTATTGATGAGGTTAATGAACATATTGATAATGAAATTATTCCAAAGAGCAGCAGTTTCGCAAATGGTCTAGTAGGTCAGCTTAAAAATGATGAAAAGTCGGCACAGTTAGATTTTCCATTTGATACTGAAGTTGGTAAACAACTGGAAACAGTTTTTAATCAAATCGGTACTACCTTTCTCAAACAAGGTTATGAAAGAGATTCAAAGGCTGAAGTTTTTCAGTGCTGGACAAATCATGCTTATGCTGGTGATTTCAATCCCTATCATGATCATGGATGTCAAACCATGGCGGGACTATCTGGTTTTCTTTGGTTAAAAGTTCCAGAAGCTATTGAGAGTTTGCGCGAGCAACCAGAAACATTAAGTAATGCAAGTGGTGCCGTTGATGGGTTTACTCATTTGATATGGGGAACGAATGGTAGAAAAGATATGCTACAGTTGCGTGGACAAACTGAAGATTATGTGAAACCAATTGTCGGTACAATGTTAGTATTTCCTAATTGGTTGAAACATCAAGTGTTGCCTTTCTTTGGAGAAGGCGAGCGACGTTCAATGGCGATGAATTGGAATGTACATGATTCAGAACAAGAGATTATGAAACATCTATCTGAACGTGAAAAAGCAAATTATGAAAAGATGAAGGAAGACGTTGAGTAAAAAAATTGATTACAAATACAATGAAGATAAGGCTCTTGCCGAACTTTCAAAGTATATTGATTCTACCTATGATGAACATTACAGCAAGAACAAGTTTCAAGCTACAGAGTTTATTATAGATGGTGGACATGGTGAAGGCTTCTGTATCGGTAACATATTAAAGTATGCACAACGATACGGAAAGAAGAATGGCAAGGACAAAAGTGACTTGTTAAAAGTTATTCACTATGGTATTATTGCTTTATATATTAATGAAATGGAGAAAGGTGAATGAATGAAGTTGATAGGTTGGAATTCTTGGTTGATGAAATTCATATTTTAGAGGGCAAGAGGCATGAGTCTGATAGTCAAAAATTTAATATTTTCAATGCCCATGTTAATACAGTCGTTAGTGCTCTAAAACAAAGAGTGAGAGAAGTTAAGGGAGAACTAAATAATGAACTTTAGTAATGAAACGGTATCTGTATTGAAGAATTTTTCAACAATCAATCAGAACCTTGTGATAAAAAGTGGCGATAGTATTTCTACTATTTCTGCTCAAAAGAATATAGTTGCAACAGCTAAGGTAAAGGAAACTTTTCCAATGGATTTTGCAATATATGATTTGAATGAATTTCTTGCGGCGATGTCTCTCTTTGCAAATCCAAATTTGGAATTTGAGAATGATTTTGTTTTAATAACAGAGAGTGGGTCATCAAATAAGTTTCTTAAATATTGGTATTCGGACCCGTCCGTTGTAACTACACCAACTAGAGAAATTACTATGCCAGATTGTGAAGTTTCATTTTCCTTGAATAGTGATATGCTGTCAGAAGTTCAGAAGGCCGCATCTGTTATTGGCGCTCCTGATATGGGATTGGAAGCAATGTCTGTTGGTAAGGCGACACTAAAGGTAACTGACAAAAAGAACTCAACTGCAAACGATTATGGAGTTGGCATTGATGTTAACAATGAAGATGGTCAAGATGTATCATACAAGTTTTGGTTTAAGGTTGAAAATTTGAAACTTTTGTCAGGAACTTATGATGTACAACTTTCATCTAAAAACATTAGTCATTTTATAAATTCAAATGTTGATGTTCAGTATTGGATTGCTTTGGAACCAGAATCTAAGTATGATGATTAATTTGGAGAATTTATATTATGGAAACATTTTTGTGGGTGGAATTATATCGGCCAAAAGATATAGAATCATGTGTTCTACCTAACAATCTGAAAACAACATTATCTGATTTTGTTGGCGAAGGTAATTTACCCAATCTAATTTTATCAGGAACATCTGGTGTAGGTAAAACTACGGCAGCAAAAGCTATGTTGGATGAATTGGGTTCAACGTACATGATGATTAATGGTTCTGAGGAATCAGGTATTGATGTTCTTAGAACCAAGATCAAGAACTTTGCATCCACGGTTTCGCTTCATGGTGGACGCAAATATATCATTCTGGATGAAGCAGACTATCTAAATCCACAGTCAACTCAACCAGCCCTGCGTGGGTTCATGGAAGAGTTTCACAAGAACTGTGGATTTATTTTCACTTGCAACTATAAGAATCGTTTGATACCGCCACTACATTCTCGTTGTAGTGTTGTGGATTTTGCTATTCCTAATTCAGAGAAACCAAAGCTTGCTTCTGAATTCTTTGATAATGTAATCAGTATTTTAAAAGATCAAAATGTTGAATATGATAAGAGAGTTGTTGCAGAGGTTATCAATAAATATTTTCCAGATTGGAGGCGAGTGTTAAATGAGCTTCAAAGGTATTCTGTATCGGGTACAATTGATGCTGGTATACTTGTAGATATTGCTGAAGTAAATATCAAAGAGTTAATGCACTCTATGAAGAATAAGGAATTTACAAATGTTCGTAAATGGGTTGTCAACAATTTGGACAATGATTCTGTTCGCATTTTTCGTCGTATTTATAATAGTCTTTATGATTTTGTGGACGGTGGTAGTATTCCCCATGTCGTTGTTATATTGGGGGAGTATCAATATAAAGCAGCATTTGTCGCAGACCAAGAAATCAATTTGATGGCTTGTTTCACAGAGATTATGGCAAGGGCTAAGTTCAAATGAGAATTTTTGATGAACCGACTGAAACTAAAATGCCAGACAAAATTCCTCTGGCTAGAGATGAAGTAAGGAATTATGATATACTTGTAACCAGACCAATCTTTGTTAAAAATATTCTTGATGAAGTTGGTACAGGTTTACATTCTCGTTTACAAAAGATTATTCTTAAAACAGGGGATGAATGGCAAAGGCGATTGACTGTTGTTCAAGCAAATATCACAAACCTTAATATGCATGATAGGTATGAAGATTTTAAAACTGTAAGTGATATAGTGGTTTCATATGCTGAGAAAATGGGCTCTACTCCTATCAAGTGCAGAACTTCTGATTGTTGGGGTGTGCTATATAAGAAGAATGATTTTGCAGTTGCTCATGCACATTGGCCAAACATCTGGTCATGGGGATACTATGTGAAGGTGCCTCAAGGTTCTAGTCCTCTAGTTTTTCCAGAAGGTAAAGAAGGAAACTATTATGTATTTCCACAAGTAGGAGACTTGGTTATATTCCCTGCTTGGATAAAACATGAAGTGCCACCGTCTAATGTCGATGAAGATAGAATGTTAGTTGGTGGAAACATTGAAAGAATACCTCATAAGGATTTACCATTACCAACTACAGAAGAAATTAAAAAGGTGGTTGCGCCTTCTACGAAAGAGGGTTAAAAATGATTGATGTATTTGATAATATATTAGAAGAGCATAATGCAATATTAATTGATGATGCAGTGAAAAAAATATCATGGAAATATGATTATCATTCTCAGCCTACTAAACCAAATAAACACTGGCATGTCTTGTGCGGTCACAATGAAAAAGAATGTTTTGAAGGTGGATATGGGTGGGCTCCTAATATTTTTTTCACTGCTAAAAATAAATTAAAAAAAGATTTAGATTACGAGAGAATTTATTGCAATGCCCACACTCATGGTATAGAACCACATCTACATAAGGATGATGGTCAATTTACTATGATTTATTATCCACGATTGGATTGGGATTATCAGTGGGGCGGGGGAACTATGGTAGATGGTAAGTTCGTTCAATATGTTGGAAATAGACTAGTTATTTTTGATGCCGAGTTGCCTCATATGGCTATGCCGGTTTCAAGAGAATGTTACGAATTAAGAACTTGTGTAGTTTTTAAATGTTTTGAGAGGAACGAAAAGTGACAGAAAATAAGTTGCTTAATATTGAGAGTATGCCACAAATAAAGTTGGGGTTTACTCAAATGCAACTTGATGATGTAAATCATATCAATAAATATATTGATGATAATGCAGACAGATTATCAGATTTATCATCGTCATTGGTTGGGCAAATAAAACAGAATGAAAAATCAAAACAATTGGAATTTGATTTAAACGATCCTGTTCCTAAACAGTTGGGTGATTTTTTTATTATGTGTGCGAAAGAATATGCAGCTGCACATCCCCTGTCTGGCGCAGTGCTTGATAGCATTGGACACAAAGAAGATTATATTGTTAGAAAGATGTGGTCCGTGCATAGCTATGCTGGAGACTATAACCCTATGCATGAACATGGAACTGCAAGTGGGCGAGGCGTATCCATGATTGCATTTCTAAAAGTGCCTCCACAAATATCTGTGCTGGAGGAGAGATTTATAAATCCTGATAGGAATAATCATGGTAATCTGCAACATGGAAACTCTGGTGCAACGGATGGTGTTACTCAATTTATTTGGGATATGAACAGTATGTACGATGCTCCTAGATTCAAGCACCCTACATATGCACATGTATATCCACAAGTAGGGAAAGTTTGTGTATTCCCTATTTGGCTGCATCACCAAGTATCTCCATTTTTCGGAGATGGAGAGAGGAGAACAATGTCTTGTAATATAGATATAATTAATAGTTATGTATGAACTAAAAGACTATCTTAATGCTATAAATTACACAAAAGAACCTCTTTTGGACACTGATGATGAGCTGTGGGAGAAGAAATATCCCCCATTTATCATAAATAAGTGTGTTGCACCATTCCCTGATACAATCATGCTGGTGAATGAAATTAACCAACTACACCACCTAGATAAGAGACTTCAGTTTGATTTTTTGATAAATAGTCTAAGACCAAGAAAAAGATATACACCTTGGCTGAAGGCGAAGAAATTGAAGAATCTAGAGTATGTTAAAGAGTATTATGGATACAGTAACGAAAAGGCTAAGGCTGCTCTTGATATACTAAATGATGAACAAATTTCTGCCATAAAAACAAAATTGAACAAAGGTGGAAAAGATGGAAGAAATTAATTGGACACCAGAGCAAATGTTAGAAGTGGGTTTAAAAGAACCCGATGATTTTTTGAAGGTGCGTGAAACTTTATCTCGTATAGGTGTAGCTTCCCGAAAAGAACGAAAATTATATCAGTCCTGTCATATATTACATAAACAGGGGCGATATTATATCGTTCATTTTAAAGAACTATTTGCTCTTGATGGAAAGAAAACTAATTTATCAGAGAATGATATAGCAAGGCGTAATACAATTGCAAATCTTTTAAGGGATTGGGATTTAATTACTATTATTGGAGAGATACAAGAAGTTGCTCCTTTGAGTCAAATTAAAGTACTCTCGTTTAGTGAAAAGAATGAATGGACTTTGGAAACCAAGTATAATATAGGTAAGAAAAAAGAAGCTTGATGGAGAAGTTTAAGTCTTTCATAACAGAAGCCAAGCAAGAGGCCTACAAAGTTGTAGTTCTCTCTGTTGAATATGGTGATACTGCAACTACTGCCAATCGTATTAAAGAAGAGGCAGATAAGTTAAAATTCCCAAATTATGTTATACCTTTGGATGGTGCCAGTATAACGTATGATGGGACTTATAAAATTTATGAGCTCAATGATGATGCAGGATTTGAAATTTCTCCTGCTGATACTGTAGTCTTTATTCGCGGTACGCCAACAAAAGATAGTTCTTTAGATTTAATTTCTGAACTAGAAAAGATTGGTATCTGTGTTGTTAATAGCAGAGAAACAATTGCTATAGCAGTAGATAAGTTTCGTACCTATATCAAATTAAAAGACTATGGACTGACACAACCCAAAACAGTCTTGATACCAAATGAAGAAGCACTAGAAGCTTCTGTAGAAAAGCTTGACACGCCGTTTCCTATCATTATGAAAACTTTGCGTGGTTCAAAGGGTGTTGGTGTTCTCTTTATAGAATCAGAACGAGCATTATCCTCAATTGTGCAATTGATGTATAAGACAGATTCTAATGCTGACTTATTAATCCAAGAATATATTAAAACAGATTTTGATGTTAGGGTTATTGTTCTTAATGGACTCGTTATTGCTACAATGCAAAGAGAAGTTGTGGAAGGAGATTTTAGAACAAATTATTCTCAGGGATCGAATGTAAAACCATATAAGCTATCTGAGTTAGAAATAGAACAAGTGTTGTTGGCTGCTAAAGCTATAAATGGTGTTTTTACTGCTGTTGATTTTATTCCTTCCAAGAATACTCAAAAGGAGCCCCCATATATTCTGGAAGTAAATAGTTCGCCCGGCACAGAAGGTATTGAAGAAGCAAACAAGAAAAATATTGTAAAGATTATTCTGGAGCATTTTAGAACTCCAGATATACGATATAAAGTGCCAACTCAATGTGGTTATGAAGAAGTAGTTAGTATTGAACCGTTTGGAGAAATGGTTGCTAAATTTGACACCGGCAATTCTGGATTATCAGTGCTTCATGCGGAGAATATTGAGGTAAAGGGAAAGAAAATTTCTTTTAAACTTAATGGAGAATCAATAACTACAAATTTAGTAAAAACCTATACAGTTGATACTGGCGGTGGAGAAGATGAACGGCCCGCAGTAAATATAGATATAGAATTTGCGGGTACGTTATATAAGGATGTTATGTTTGGATTAAATGACAGAACAGATATGAGCACAGATGTTTTATTAAATAGATACACTATGAATAGAATGAATGTGATGGTTAATCCTCAAAGAAAACATGTGGTGACAACGAAATATGTCCTTGACAAATGATGGTAGAGATGATATAGTCTCTATATGAATTTTTATACAAATGTAATTCAATGGGGTAATTTTTTACTTGTTCGTGAAGTTAAAGATGGGAAACGTGAAAACAAACGAGTTAAGTATTCCCCTACACTTTACGCCCCTGTAAAAAAACAAACTCCCTACAAAAATCTTCATGGCGGTTATGTCACTGACTTGACATTCTCCACTATTAAAGAGGCCAAAGAGTGGGTTGATACTATGAAGAATCAACCTGACCTTATCTATGGGAACACACAATATCCTTATACTTACATCTCTGATAATTACCGAAAGAGAGTTGATTGGGATTTGGAAAAGATTCTTATTGTCACAATTGATCTTGAGGTTCAATGTGAAAATGGTTTTCCTTCACCAAGGCTTGCTGAAGAGGAATTACTATCCATCACAATAAAAAACCATCAAACTAAACGTATTGTGGTTTGGGGTATTGGAGACTTTGAAACAGAGCGTGAAGATGTAACATATGTAAAATGTGAAAGTGAAGTACATCTACTAAAAGAGTTTCTTGTCTTTTGGCAAAAATATCATCCAGATATTGTTACTGGCTGGAACTCTGAATTTTTTGATATTCCCTATGTTTGCAATCGTATTAAGAAATTGTTTGGCGAAGATGAGTTAAAACGTCTGTCGCCGTGGGGCAGTGTAAGAGAACGTGAAATTTATCAGATGGGTAGAACTCATCAGATATATGATATACAAGGTATTGCTGCACTAGATTATTTTGATTTGTATCGCAAGTTTACATATTCAGCTCAGGAGTCTTATCGACTAGACTACATTGCGAAGGTTGAATTGGGTGAACAAAAAACTGGCAATCCCTTTGAGACTTTTCGTGAATGGTATGTAAAAGATTATCAATCATTTATTGAATACAATATCAATGACGTTGAACTTGTCGATAAACTAGAAGACAAAATGCGTCTTATTGAACTGTGTCTGACTATGGCATATGAGGCCAAGGTAAATTACACAGACATTTTAGGAACAGTTAGGTATTGGGATATTCTTATCTACAATTATTTGCGAGATAAAAATATTGTTATACCTCCAAAAACTTCATCAGCAGAAAAGAATGAAAAGTATGAAGGTGCGTATGTAAAAGAACCACAAGTCGGAATGCACAAATGGGTAATGTCTTTTGATTTAAATTCTCTATATCCGCATTTAATTATGCAATATAATATCTCGCCAGAAACTTTGGTTAATAGTGGTGCAGAACCAGAGGAAGGTTTGGTAGATAAAATTCTTAATGGAAAGATTCGTGGTTCTAAAGAATATTGCATGACTCCTAACGGTGCGTTCTTTCGTAAAGATAAACGAGGATTTCTGCCAGAGATCATGGAGACTATGTACAATGATCGCACAAAATATAAAAGACTTATGCTTGAGGCTAAGCAGAAGTATGAGGACACTAAAGATCCCAAACTTCTCAAAGATATCTCAAAGTATGACAACATCCAAATGGCAAAAAAGATTTCTCTTAATTCCGCGTATGGTGCAATTGGGAATAATTGGTTTAGGTATTTCGATCTTATGGTTGCTACTGCAATTACAACGTCTGGCCAATTATCTATTCGTTGGATTGAAAAGGCTCTTAACATCTACCTTAATAAAATCTTGGATACGAAAGATGGTGACTATGTTATCGCCTCAGACACGGACTCGGTTTACATCACTTTTGACAGGTTGGTTGATAGTGTGTTTGAAGAAGGAACAGAGGCTACAAAAATTGTCAACTTCTTGGACACTATTGCTAAAGAGAAGTTGGAACCTTTTGTTGATAGAAGTTATCAAGCACTTGCTAAAACTATGAATGCATATGAACAAAAGATGGAGATGGGTAGAGAGGTAATTGCTGATAAGGGTATCTGGACTGCCAAGAAACGATACATTCTAAATGTGCATGACAATGAAGGCGTTCGGTATAAAATCCCACAACTTAAAATCATGGGCATTGAAGCTGTCAAATCCTCGACTCCAGAAGTTTGTAGAAAAAAGATTAAAGATGCTTTGGATATCATTATGACAGGTAATGAGAAGATGCTAAATACATTCATACAAGATTTTAGGAATGAATTTATGGAGCTGTCACCAGAAGATATTGCGTATCCTCGCTCTGTAAATGGTGTTAAGAAATATACAGAGGCTGTGCAAAATACCTATGACCTAGAAAGTGGCAAAAAGGTTGCGTATGGTTTCTTTAAGAAACGCGCTCCTATTCATGTGAAGGGTGCTATTCTTGCCAACCATCTTATTGATAAAAATAATTTGTCTGGCAAGTATCCTTTTATACAAGAGGGCGATAAGATAAAATTCGTTCACATGAAAGAACCTAATCCTTATCAATCAAGTGCGTTTTCTTTTATGACTTCTTTTCCAAAGGAACTTGACATTATGGGTTATGTAGACTATAATACACAATTCGAGAAAAGTTTTATTGAACCGCTCAAATTTATCACAGATAAGATTCATTGGGCGATTGACGGAAGTTTTGGTTCACAAGGTAGCTTAGAGGAGTTTTTTGGATAAGAGCATTGACTTTATTACATTATAATTATATACTAATAGTTATTCCAATGTGGAATACAAATCAAAAACCCATTGTGGGTAAGGAGATTAAAAATGAAAAAATCGCAAGCATTCGCTGAAATCATGGCACTTAAAGGTGTTCAACAAGTTAAAAAAATCATAGACATTCTATTATCAATTGATAATCTTAAACAAGATACTATTGATAAACTTAACAGAGCACAACCCTATACAGAAGAGGGTTTAGTTCCTCTTGAAGATATATGGGTAGACTTAACATATCAAAGAAAATTACGATTACAAGCCCTTATTAACCGTCTTATAGAATCGGGTGGATTTGATAAGGATGTTGCTGGTCATATTGATTTGGCAATTCGCACTGATGGAAAGAAATTTGTTTGGGATGGATTTCATCGGGCAATAATGGCAGGAATTTCTGGTTTAAAGGCTATGCCGGTTTCTCTATATGAACATGATAAAACGCTTTCAATAATTGACCAAGTTAAGAAAGAAGCGAAGATGTTTAAAGTGAGAAATGCAAATCAGTCTCCAATGGAGCCTGGTGAAATCTTTAAGGCTGAAGTTGTTTTTGAAGATGAAACTGCACTGAAGATTTTGAAATTGTTGAAAGATTGTGAATTGGATGTTGAAGGAACAAACCCTGAGGCAGAACATTCGTTGGGTGGATTTGCAATTCTTAAAAAGTCGTG
>VTLG01014434.1_pt1 | contig 70820 bp, 101 predicted proteins | sample 4694571 | NCBI WGS metagenome assembly VTLG01 (sample SAMN12604809, study PRJNA352737) | marine metagenome | biome: ENVO:00000447; feature: ENVO:00000209|ENVO:00000569|ENVO:01000036; material: ENVO:00002151; isolation source: viral sequences binned using virsorter ...
GTGTATTTTTGTAGATGTTTAATCTCTGAACTTCAGACCACATAGCTACTATAAGTCCAACATTTTTCTCTTTTAATGTTCTTTCTAATATAGTAGTGTATATTGCTTGATTACCAAAACCACACCTCCCAAGATTAATCAAATCCATATCTAACTTATCTGCTAGTAATTCTCCCCATATAGGAAATTCGGGCATCTTGTGCTTCTTTGCATAATTATCAGTATACGAACACCCCCCTATAATTAATTTTTTACGTCTAGAAAACATTGACATTATATTTCTTTGAAAATTCCAACGCATCCTCCCATGTATTTACCATAGGTTTACCTTTAATATTAAGAGAGGTATTCAATAACATGGGACATCCAGTTTGTTCAAACCATTCTTCCAAGATAGACCTAATAATAGAACCGCAATTCTTCTTTACCACCTGTACTCTTGCAGTACCGTCTACATGTGTTACAGAAGCATAATCATGTTTTGCTTTTGCGACAAACTGCATGTATTCATTCATGGGGCCTTCAAAGTATTCATCTGCATATTCCGACAATATTGCTGGAGCAAAGGGACGAAACTTTTGTCTTTGTTTAATTTCATTAACTGTATCTTTTATATCGTAACGAGGATCACCAAGAAGAGAACGATTGCCTAGAGCTCTAGGGCCAAACTCTGCTCTTCCATTTGCAACACCACAAACTTTGTTTTTTAAAAGTTCTTTCACCACATCTTTTGAATGACATATTCTTGGAATAATATAACCAAGATAAGGATGTTTCCACCTCAACTTTTCTTTTAATACTAGTGCGGCTGCACCTAAAGAACTACCAGCATCGCCAGGAGCAGGCATAATCCAAATATTCTTTCCTTTTATCTTAGAGTTTGCAACACAGTTTAAAGCACACCCTCCCATAATAACTAAGTTTTTCTTGGGACACATCTCCACAAGTTTTAGAAATTCTTTCTCATACAGAGCTTGCACAGAAGCAGCAAGGTCTTCTTCCCTTATATGATACCCCTGCCATTTATCTTTCCATATTTCTCTTGCTCCTCTATGATTATTTTCCCATAACAATTCGCTCAGATCGTATATTGGTTCACCAAATGCAGACATACCCATAGTGATATATTCATCCTCATTGGGTTTCAGTCCAATACTTTGTGTGATTGCAGAATAGAGAAGACCAAGAGAGTAAGGATATTTCCATGACTTGATCTTTTTTAAATGGGACTTTTTCCCTTCCCATATAGAAATAGTATCCCATTCTCCAATTGCATCTATGACCAGAACATTACAATCGTCAAATGGAGCAGTATAATATCCAGCAGCTGCATGGGATTCGTGATGACCGTAACACCAATCATACTTGATTCGTGGTTTTTGCCACTTTTGACCGGCATACAATCTTCTTAAATTTTTACGGAAAGGTTTTTCATAATATGCTACAACATTGGGTCTATTAATTTCACTAAAAGGTAATTGGTCTTTGTGTACCCATTTGTCGTTTTTAATTCCACTATATCTCTCACTAGAAGAAGCATAATGAATTTTTGTACTATTGCGAATCAAACAAATTGCAGCGTCATGAAATCCCTCGGAAATCCCTAATATATTCATAGCAACTCCATAATAAAAGAGTGACCAAAAAAAGTCAAGTAACTATTTTATAAAAGATGCATAAGCGGCAATAGCTTCTACGGGTGTTTCAGCTTTTCGAATAGTTGTTTTCTTCGTCCGAGCTTTACTATTTTTAACCGCATCCTGTTCAAACATTTTAAGTTTAAGTTTAAAAAGTGCTTCTTTATGTTCTGCCTCTTCTGGGTCAAAATCAAAAAGAAGTTCTAAAGAAGCTTGACGTTCTTCAAGTGACTCCCCATCGCCATGGCCATACATATTACGTTCTGTTGCATATCTATGGAAAGCATCTCTAAACTCTTGTCGATGTTGTTCATTTCTATTTCTTGTACACTCATCAAGACTTTCATAAGACCACTCTTTTAAAAGGGCCTGAAATTGATCATCTTCCTCATCAACCACAACGTAGTATTCACGATTCTTTTCACCATCGCTCCACATAATAGCAACAGTATCTAATTCCGGGCTAGAATAATATGCCTCTACTATTCTACCACAAAATGCAAAAGGTTCACCAACAGCCATATCTTACTCCTATCCTTTATTTATACGTAAATAAATACGTATTATCCTTTAGCTATACGTAAATTATACGTAGTAATCGTCCCTTGAGATCCATTTGGAAATTCCTGAGAACGATAATCATCACCAGACTGTAATGTTTGATAATTTCCAGCACCGTCTAATCTAGTGTCCACCATAGCCGTTCCTCTGGTATTACCACCAGAAGTTGCTACTGTATATACAATTTTATATCCATCTCCATCATTAGCAGCAGTATATCTCAACCAATCCCCCAAAAGATCATCTACAGTAGCAACAGACATTTGTTGTAAATCATTATCGCCCGAAATAACTACAGGCAATCTACTAGGAGTATTAGCTTCCCCATCTCTCTCATGTAGATAATAATTTGTGATAGTAGATGGTTGATCAAGAGTTTCGGGAATACCAGCAGCAGAATATGCACTAGTATCTGCTCGTGTATCTGTAAAAACTGCTGTGGTTGAAACATTGGTATAATTTGAAGCAGCGGTTGATGAATCAGTTATTGTATATGTTCCTGCTGTAGTTGCACTCTCTGTACCAGAAACAAGCATATCAATGCAATCGTAAATAAGAGTATCCTTCAAATCAGCAAGAGAGCAACACTGAATACTTCCATCACCGTCATAATATACAGGAAAAGATGTTCCAGTATCAGTAACTTGACCAACACCACTTGTTGTATATGCTAAATTAACTTTATCATATGATACTGTTACAGTGCCAGGTTCAGCAGTAGAACCTTCTGCAACAAATGCCGTTGAAGATTGCGAAGTTGCACCAGCTTGTTTTCTGGTATCACTCATAGCATCTATATTTGCACCACTGCCACTAACTTGTGTTAAGACCGCTGTTGGAGCGACACTGTAAGCATAGATCATTCTTTTCTGTAACTCCAACATTTCTGCACTGGACATTTCCACAAGATCATTATTATCATCAACATAGAGTAAATTTCTAGAAGCCATTATTTTTTACCTTCCTCTTGTCTTTTTGAATGGAGCTCTCCATCATCTATTACTACAGAACCCATTTGGATATAATCTCCATCTTTCCATTCACCTTCATGTTTTTTCCCATCACTGTAGGTATATGTTCCTTGGCCATTTGGTTTACCGTTCCAAAACTCGCCTTCATATTTATCTTCCTCACCAGCTGAATTTGTCCAAGTTTCAATACCTTGACCATGTGGTTTATTATCTTTCCATTGTCCGACATATGTACCAGCATCAACATTATAAGTCTTATGTTGCCCATCATATGCGCCACCGCCGGAGTTTGTATAAGTTCCATGGCCACACTTTTGACCCTTTACGAATTCCCCTTCGTATTTGTTTCCGTTGGCATAAGTGTAAACGCCTTGACCATGTTGGACATCGTTCTCAAATTCTGCAACCAATTTATCTCCATTGTCAAAGGTTAAAGTACCCTTTCCATGCCTCCATTCATTCTTGAATTCGCCAACGTATTTGGTTCCATTAGGTAAGTCCAACGTACCTTTTCCGTGCTTTAAACCGTTCTGAAATTCACCAACATATTTCATCCCATTGTTAGAAATATATGTACCCTTTCCGTGCATTTTTCCATTTTTGTATTCACCTTCGTAACTTTCCCCATAATACGCACCATTTTCCATTCTGCAACCGCCAGGAACCCACCCGTGGTCAGCCGGCGGTTCATCGTGAGACTTAGGTATGTCAGGATCAACAGTCGCTATAGGAGCTCCCCATTCTTCGAGCTCATCTGCAACGTCATCAGGATAGATAAAGTGGCCTTTTCCGTGATATTCTCCATCCTTCCACTCACCTTCATATGTAGCCCCATTCATGTAGGTATATTTACCCTTACCGTGGAATTTGTAATTCTTCCATTCCCCGGCATATGTTTCTCCGGCACGAGGCCCTTCGTCCCAAGTATATTCTAATTCGTTATCAGACATTTTTTTTCCATTCTTTGTATTTATACTCCGCAAAACTAGAGATATATTCTTCATTTTTAAAATCATCAAACCATGAAACACACTCTTCATAATTAGAAAAATATTCCGTATAATCTATATTTCTTTTAATTGGTATCTCAGGTGATTCCATCGATTTTTTGTATAAAGAAGTTATATTTTTCGGTATTATATCTTTCTCAAACAAATTAAAATTGAATTTTTTGGCTATATCATTAGAGAAAAAATCTACATCCGAACAAAAATCTTCATATGCTACCCACAGACAATTATTAAGTAAAGATAATTCATAAAGACGTTTTAATTGTAGTATAAATCCGTCAAAATTTGCCCGTGAGATTATTAATGATTTTTTATCTGCTTCTTTAACTTCTTCAGTTTCACTATAAAATTGCCATCTCCCAATTGCTTCAGCATATAAATTACTTATAAATTGAGTTACTATATCTCTTCTATATAATATAATTTTAGGCATATCTAAAATATCGTCATTTATGGCTTGAAAATGATGAGGATGTATTTTTACTAGGTAATTATTTTTTACCAGATTAAAGGAATCCTTAAATTTTTCTTCATTTGTAATAGGAATTTTAAGTTTTCGATTATTAAAAATCTCCCCTGCATAAGATATATTATATTTTTGTGATAGCAATTTAGTTACATAAAAAGACCCTGATCTCGGCACACTAATAACAAAGACAGATTTATTTTCTAAAAACTTACCGTCCTCAAATATACCTTCTTGATATACTTTTCCCTTAGCATCATAACTAGTACCTTGTCCATGTGCTTTGTTATCTTTCCATTGGCCAACATATTTTTTCTTAGCATCTTCTGAAAGAATTAATGTATATGTACCTTGGCCACTAAATTTATCATCCTTAAATTCACCTTCATATCTTTCTCCTTCAGCAAAAATATGAACACCATAACCAGACTTCATACCATCCTTAAATTCCCCAACATATTTATTTCCATTGGTATAGATAACGGTGCCTTGACCTTGTGGATTTCCATTCTCCCATTGACCAACATACGTATTTCCATTAGCATAATTATAAGAACCATGGCCATGCCATTTTCCATCCTTAAATTCGCCAACATATTTAATCCCATAAGAATAGGTATAGGAGCCGTGTCCATGATGTTTACCATCCTTGAATCCACCGACATATTTGTTCTGATTATTATATTTGGTATTGTAAATAAAGGTGCCTTGACCGTGGGGCTTACCATTCTTCCACTCGCCTTCATAATAATCTCCGTTAGGAAAGGTATAGTCTAAATCATTCTCACCCATTTAAATTGCTCCCGGCGCAAACCCCGCTACGGAATTTTTAATTTTTCCGTCTGAACCAATAATGTTTATGACATTTCTTTGCATACCAGCATGAAGAAATACTTCATCTTCACCAAGAATATCATCACCATCGTTAGCCGAAGTGTCTTGGACTATATTATCTCCAGCATTTGCAGAAGCGGAATTTGTTCCATCTAAAACTATAAACACATCCTCGCCTCTTCGTACTAAAGGTGCAGCTGCCGTTGAAGTTACAGAAAGACCAGTATCATGAACATGAGTTAATGCAATTTCACTGTTAGCACCAAAAGTTATTGCTGCACCGTCAGAAATCATAAAGAGATCATCTCCCACACCCAAATCAGCAGCAACACCTGCACCACCAGCAACCGTCAATGCACCAGTAGTAGCACTTGTGGAAGCAGTAGTTGCAGTAACAGATACAACACCGCCAGAAGAAATTCCGATTGCGTTGGTATCAGAGGCAGAACCAATATTGCCACCATCTGCAATTAAAATTGCAGTATGAGTTGTTGTTCCACCAGAAGTATGAACCGTACCAGTTTCATTTGGAAAGGTGATGGTACGATCAGCTGTTGGGTCTGTAATTGTAAATGTTAGTTCATGACCATCAGCTGTTGCACCCTCAAAGACTAGAGGACTGCCTCCTGCTAAAGTTGCACCAATTGTTAGTGTGTCTGCAGCTGCATCACCTAGAACCAAGTTACCGTTAAGAGTAGTAACACCTGTAACAGTTAAATTCTGACTAAAAGTCCAATTACCACTTGAATCTATAGCAACGGAGTCTTCATCACCAACAGAACCGATATTCCCATCATTTGCAACAACAACATTACCAGTAAGTGTTCCATTAAATTTTGTACTTGTTAAAATTCCAGTACTAGGATTATATGTTAATCCAGTATCAGATTCAAGGCCTTGACCACCTGTAGCTCCATCAACAAATACTGGATAAACTGTCTCATTAGCAGAGTTATTTGCACTAATTGTGATATTGCCCGCAACACCAGAAACAGCAGAACTCCATGACGTTGTACCAGAACCATCAGTAACCAACACATTACCATCCGAACCATCAGCAGCTGGTAATACCCAAATTTGATCTGCACTTAATGCTGGTGCCTCAAATCCAACATAATTTGCGCCTTCATAGAAACGTAATTCTTGGTTTGATCCAGCGATATTAATACCACCTTCAACATTTAACAAGTCTCCTACATAAAGGTCTGCACTTGTACCGATACCACCAGTTACTACCAATGCACCTGTTGTTTTTGAAGAAGATGCTGTAGAAGCACTAAGAGTAAGAACACCAGCAGAATTTAATTTCATTTTAGATGCTGCAGCTTCACTAGAACCTGTCATAAAATCTAATGTAGTTGCGTTACTACTGGAACTAAAATCTCCTTCTGCAACAGCTTGAATTGCAGCCGATACTAATGTTGCATCTGTACCTTCACCTTCATCTGGTGCTTGAAAGGCTATCTTACCAATGACATCATCGGCAGCAATATCAGTTTCACCAGTTTGTAGAGTAAGAACTATAGGTTTATCGTCAGCTGTTGCAGTATGTTTAAAATTAAGTCCTGTATCATGAACATGAGTTACAGTAATTTCACTATTAGCACCAAAGGAAAGAACAGCAGCATCCGAAATAAGTCTTAGGTCATCACCGACTGAAGCATCTGCAGCCACACCTAATCCACCAGCAACCGTTAAAGCACCATCTGATGCACTTGTATTCGCAGTTGTTGCTGTAACAGAAACAACGCCACCAGAAGATATACCAATTGCGTTTGGATCAGAAGCAGAACCTATTGTTCCAGCATCTTTAATGAGAATATCGTCAACAAAAGTTACGATACCAGTTGATGCAATTGTAATGGCTGATGTTGAACTAGCACTACCAACATTACCACCATCCGCCACCAAGACATTTCCAGCAAATGTTGAGTTTGCACCACTAAATGTTATTGCGGCTGTTGAACCATTTTTAATTACTAAATTGCCACCATTGTTTGTAAATGTACCAATAAGTGTACCATTATCTTTGAAAAAGATATCACCACCTTTAGCATCTAATGTTATATCCGTTTCTGCATCCAAAGTAATTGTTGAAGCAGAATCAATCTCTGTAAGGGAAGGAGCAGCAGCAAATGTAACAACACCATCACTTGCAATCGTCATTGCATCAGCAGTTGTAGATGAACCAAGGGTTCCTCCATCGGCAACAGCAAATGAAGAAGCTCCAGTTAATAGAATTGTACCAGAAGCATCTGGAACCGTTACAGTACGATCTGCTGAAGGATCAGAAACCGTAAACGTAGTTTCAAATGCATCATCTGTAGCTCCTTCAAAGATAAGAGAAGAACCATAAGTAGGATTACTTTCTAGTTGAGACACATCACTTACTAGATTATTGAACTGTACTCTAAATTCTTCTAGAGATTGATTTGCTGTGACTGTTGATCCTGTAATTGCCATTATTGTTTCCCTACTAATTCCTGTAAGAGACTTTTTATTTCATGCATCTCGGATTTCAAAGTATTTATCTCTCTTGTTGTATTTCTTATTTCATCTCTTTGAGCTTGAGCATCAGCCGCACGTTTTTTTGCCATTTCATATGCATTACGATTACGATTTACAATTGCATGGCTACCATCCGTAGTTCTAACCAGATCATCCCGGCCTTCAACTGGTATATGTTGTAATTCTCCATCTGCCATTTTACATTGCCAATGCTAAGCACCTCAATTCTTTAATACGAGGTGGTTCTGCTGTATTTGTTCCTTGTAATACAATTTTAATTTGAAAAGAAATAAACTCATCCAAAGGTGTTCCCACGCCATCATCCGTTACTCCAGCCGTATATACAAATTGAGCAAAAGTATCTTTAGTCGTAGCATTTTGTGTTGCCGTATCCGGCGACCCATCACTATTAAAAGCAACATATCCTAAATCATCAAACTCTGATGCATCATCAGTTCTTAAAATCTTATAGTAAGCTTTAATAGTAGCAGTAGAATGTCTATGTCCAGCAAAAAATACTTTAAGAGCAGTTGCTGCATTTTCAAGAGTCACTTTCTTAGTTAAATAAATGCAAGCATTATTATCTCCATCAGGTTCCGTTGATGCAATAAAGTCTGTGGTAGGATATACATCAGAAGAAGAATCTATTTTACTTAATTTATTACCTACTGCAATAAATGACATTCTGCCTAGATCAATAATGGGTGTTACATCAGAATTTTCTGAGGAAAGAACATTATCTATTATCAAAGATTTGACTCCACCATTTTCATTTGTTTCATTTATTGGTGAGGCTATCATATAAGGGGTATCAAATTCCTCATTATCATTCAAGTTTATTTCGATTGCATCTGTTTCAGCTGTAGTTAAAAATGAAGTTTGAGAACCAGAGGGACTTGTACTTGTCATAGGCCTAATTTTTGCAGTTACGCTTGTTGCTGGAAGTTCCATTACTGACACTGCTGGTTGACCTACATCATAACTAGCATTTTCAGAGGCATAAACCTCAGACCCACCATTTGAAGCATCAGACGAACCTCCAGTTATTGTGGGTGAACTTGTTAAAGCAATAGTATATGAATCAATATTAATATTTGAAAGAGAAGTGTGTGTTTTATTGATTTCTGTGAAAGGAACCTTATGTAACATATATAATTGCACTGTAGCTCCGGCCGCATGTGTAGTCGCAGAAGTACTATCTTCTCCTCTAGTTATGCTGGATACAGCTGTACCACTAATAGTAGTATACTTCATAATTTCATCATCAATTTTTATCCACCACAAACTACTACTATCGTAGGCGTACTTGCCAGAAGTATCATCAAAATCTGTTCCAGAAGTTAATGTTAATGTAGTTGCAGTTGCATCCAACGCTGCAGCAAGAGTAGTTTCTGCCTCAGATACAACTCCAGATATAGTAACATTATTTGAAGTAGAATACATTTGATGGTTTGCGTGATTGACCAACAAAGTTGTACTACCATTAGAAAATATAAGGGGATGTTCGTCTAATCGTCTAGAAGGAACGGCATCATTATTTAAAGTTACTTTTCCTGCTGCTGTAGTATCAAATTTAGCAACATTCATCTTAAATTTCAAATCTTCAGTTAACGAAGGAGCCCACGTTCTATTATTATGACCTTTAAACAATACACCAATATGTGGTTGTTTAGATACAGTTCTTCCAGCTCCTGCTCCAATAACAGTTTCCCCCATTCTAGATAACCATACTTTATATTCTGGTGTAGAAGCAATAACAACAAAACAATATTCTGTTTCATGTTGAAGAAAAACAGGAGAATCGAAAGTAAATTTAGTAGGAGTTGATGCATCTGAAGTTAAAGTAACGTCAGCTGGTTCTTTGACAGTTCTACCAAAAGGCATAATTTTAGCAGCTGGAAATCCGTTCTGAACTGTTCTAATTTCTACTGTGACAGGTAAAGTCTCAGCTTTCGCAGAAAAGTAAAGTTCAATAGATGTTACAAATCTGCCTGATGATTTGGCACCAAATTCAGCACGATTAGTTCCAGCAGCATCTACCTCATTATCAACATCCTGTTCAACAATAAATGTTTGAGCGAGAGGATCAGAAACAGAATCAGGTTCGTTGAATCGAGTTTGAACAGACCTTACACTTGAAGAGGATACAGAAGTACTTTGAGATGTTGGTGTAGAAAATAATTTAGCATTTCTTGTAGCAATAATCGTTTCTTGCTCTGTTTCTAAAATACCTACAGCCTGATAAGTGGTAGTTCCCTCTGTTTCTGGGTCTTTAGTACGAATATCTTTGGCACTAGAGGTAAGTCTAAATTCAACTTCACCTGTTTTAAATTTAGGATTACCGGCAACCCTTGGATCAGGAAGAGCAAAAACGCCCTTAATTTCTCCAGAAGCAGTTGTAATCAAAGGAGATTCAGCAGCAGGAACACCACTAACATCTGCTGCATCTGTAGTATATCCACTTAATGGTGTTACATATTTTATAATACTTTGTTTATCAAAAAATGGGTAAAGTCTCATATTAGGATAAAACTGTGTTCCCGTAAAAGTAATATTTCTTGCTCTACAAAATGGAATAAATGCTCTTTGAATTACTTTAGTACCCTGAGATTCCAAATCAATTTGTGGAACTATTTGTGTCTGAACTCCAGTTCTAGCTAAATTAGAACGAGTTGTCGTTATTGTTCTTTGGATACCACCGGGCGCCGTTGAACCACTTGTAGATACTGTAGTACCACTCCAAGTAGTTTGCCAAGCATTCCATACAGTACCAATTGCACTCTTATTTGCCTCATAGAAAGTATCATAATTACCTTCAACATTAATAATAAGGTCTGGAGCCACTTCTGTTTCAAACCATTCATCACCAGCAGGATCAAGCTCAATTGTACCTACCCAATTAGAAACTAAAACAGGAGTAACCCTTTCCACTCTTGTTGCATAAGGTTGTTCTGTAAAAACAACCTCTGTATAAGGAAGAGTTAAAAGAGCACCTGTTTTTTGATATCCAGCAGAAGCTCTCTCAGAATCCGTAGTTGCAGCCTCTATCAGACCAATTCCTTTAGGTACAGCAGTTGGTCTAAGTTCATTATTCTCCATATCGATACTGTTTTTATAATCTTTATGTTTTGCATCACCCACTCTATGACCTGAGAAATCATCAACAACAAAACCAGATTTAAAACGATTCAGTCCGTTAGCATCCTGTATCTCAAAGCCTTCAGCATCTCTTTCCAATAAACTTAGAGCTGTATAATATTCCACATGTTGCATCCGTTCATCTAACTTACCAATATCTCTCATGGTATAACGTCTATTTTTTTCTCTCTTCATTATTACATCTTGAGGTCTAAATGTATAAGCTGGAATTGTTACTTCTGCTAATTTCATAGCACCGTCAACCATCTCTGGCAATCTTGGATTTTCAGTTGAAACCCCCTTAATAAAATTAATTTTCCCACTACGTTCCATTATAAGTAATGCTCGATATGGAAGATAATATTCAAAATCACTTGTTATCAAAGAACTAGGTTTTAAAAAATCTACTAAAGAAGCTCCTGTTCCATCAAATTGTCTATTAAAGAAATCGAATGAATTGCCTGTTATCTGATCAACTGTTTCAATACTAACAGCCGCACCTGCTATATTTTCTGCTCGAGGGCGAATATCAAAACAATCCTGTAGAGGGAATAATCCAGAAGGAGCAGGATCGTCTGGGTCAACTTTAGTAGCAGTGTATATGGGTATATCTTCATACGTCATTTGATCAGCAATATCTATATACGAGTCAACCGTAAAGAAATCTCCAGTACCATGTTCCAAATAATCATGTATAATTAATAATCTTCCTAATGGAGCTGAAACTCCGGGCTTTCTTACTATTCTAGAAATGTCATAATAATTATCTCGTTGACCTGTATCTAACTCATATCTTGCAGTAATATTAGTACTACCAGCTGTAACCGCTGTAACTGGAGCAGTTGCTCCACTGGAAAATCCTGTAATCGTATCTTCAGTAGTAAATTGTATTGTCGTTCCTCTTTTAAGAACATAAGACATTGGACTTGAAGTATCAATAATTCTACCAGCGGCTCCAGAAGAGGAACCAGTAATTTCTTCTCCTTTAACAAAATTTCCAGAGATGGCTCCTATGGTTAAAATTGGTGCAGTAGCATCAGTAGAAGTATCTTCTGAATCAAGTACTGCTACAAGTTTAAATACATCTCCTCTTCCTAAAGAAACGGTTTTATCTGTTGGCCTCGTACCGTAAGCAGCAGTTGCACCCGGCACAACCTTTACTTGTTTCATCAACTTTGTCGTTTTAGTTTTTGCAATTGCAGAAGATTTTAATAGCGTTGCAATAATTTTTACTTTCGCACCGTTCCCAAACACAGCATTATTTGTTATTGTAACAGTTGCCGTTCCTCCACCAGAAAATCCAGTAGAAGCGCTTACAACATCGCCCTGTTGACCTGTTCCTCCACCACCAGCAGAAAGTATGGATAATGTGTAGTCCACTTCAGCATGAGCATTAAAAACTTCATTAGTTCCAGCACTAAGAGTTATAACTCCAGAAGCACTTGAAGTTGTAATAAATTGTCTTCGTAGATAATATGAAGTATCACTTGATCCAGCATTCTTGGTGGTTAAATGAGTTTTAACAGTTCTCTTATTAAGTTTAAATAAACTTGCATTTTTTTCAGCAAATTGTAATTTAGCAAGATTTAAAGTTGATCCAGTACCGCCAGTAGTTGCACGATTCAATCCAATAGGAACCGTATCTAATTCTGCAACGATATGATCATCCACATCTGCTCCGGCTGAATCTGTTCCATTCAACAAAAGAAAAGATTCTGTCGTAGTGACAGGAGTTAATACAATATCAGCAGTAAAGTTTTGTCCACTATCATCGTCTGCCATATGTACTTGTCTAGCTTCAGATACAGTTTTAGTTACTGACCTCGTTATAGTAATATCTGTATTGCCTGATGTTTCTACAATTTTATCGGTTTCTTCTGAGTCTGATGCAGTAATTTTTTCATCAGCCTGAAAAGTTCCAGAAACATTTGTTAAAATAAGAGTAGTGCCGGATGTCCCATCAGCAAAGACCCAACCTGTAGCACCAGAACTATCTCCTTTAACCTGTACACCTCCATTAGAATGATTTGCTTCAAGGGTTGGACTTGGTGTTCCATCGAGAGTTATAATTGTAAAGGGCCGGAAATCAAATATATAAAGTTTATAATTAGCCTCTGGGCCAACTGTACCAGAAGAATATTCCATTGTCCTTGTTCTACCAACTCCGATTCTTGTACCAGAAGAACTACCCCTAGTAGCAGTTGGAGTATCAAACAAACTAATTTGTTTAAATGGAGTTGTTTCACCAGTTATAAAAGTGACATCTGGGGTTCCATATACATTTGTTATATTAAGATAATTTCCGATATCAAATGCTGTTGAAGCTGTATTTACATTTGCAAAAGTTCTTGCTTTATCCACATCAATAAAGGTATTAGTCGTTTTTTCAACTTCATTACCTCTTATATAAGCTTTACCCGGCGATACCTTTAAAGATAAGAGAGCTGTAGAAGCAATATTTCCTTGTTCTGTAGTATCTCCTTTCTCATAAACTCCTATATTCTCATTCAGAGTTACAGATTCTTTTGCTTCATACATAAAAGGACGAACAGTATAATCACCCGACTCATCAAAAGTCCTTCTTGCCAAAGTCTCTTGTATAGTTCCTAACTGAGCTCTATTGGGTTCAGCTGTTGACCGACCCCCTTTAAGTTCCATTAATTGTATAAAATTACTGTCAGCATCAGAGTCGGCATCGAGTTTAGCTAAAGTTACTGATAATTTTACTCTATGAGCTCCCTTCGCAGCATAGTTTGATGTACCAGCTGCATTATCCAAAAGAGATGAATCTTCTTCTGGTGTAATAATTTCCTCAGTTATATTGAAACCAACTCTAGCATTAACATTACCATTTGAATATTTTGAAAGGGTTAAAGTCTCTTCTTCTACTTCAACAAATCCTCCTCTAAGATAATAAACGCCTGGACTCATAGTTGCTAAAATACCAGCAAAGTTGGGAAGTGTTGCAGCTACTTGAGCAGAAACATCACCAGTAGAATAAGAAGTAGATCCATTAGTAATTCCTTTATTAGCAGAAAGGGTTTCTGAAGCTGCAAATACTTTTGTTTCATTATCAGTACCAACAGCAACATTTCGGAGAAAAAGAGTTGGGGGATCGTCTGAGGTAGCAGCTTCAACATGTACTACTGCTGATTGAACTCCAGTAGTTGTTCCAGTTAATACAGCATCCTGATATTGAGTTACATCTATAGTTTCTCCACCATAAGTAGGTGCAAGTTTTATTGTATCAATATTTTGACTTAGTTTAAGATTGCCAGGTATTACAACCGTACCTTCTTGTAAAAGAAAATCACCAAGCTTTTCACTTTGATTCCTAAGAATACTCTGTAATTGAGTTAATTCTCGAGCCTGAATTGCTTGGCCAGGTCTAGCTAGAATTTGTTGAAAATTATTCGCCGCACTATAATCATCAAAATAAGGCGTTACGTTTAAGTCTGTTTTGAGAGGCATACTTAGAACTCCACAATTAATTTAATATCTTCCGTTTGATCAGAAGCTCTACTAATAGGTTTCCGATTCTCAATGTAAATAATTTTACCACTATCGGGTTGCAATTCTGGATTTGCATAACCATCAGTAAATGTTACAGTATTCCCTCCAGTAAGAGTTACAGCAGAATCAGCAGAAGCATCTGGAGTACCATATGCATTAGAAGTTGAACCTGTTACAACATTTGCTCCACTAAAAGCAACAAAGCCTCCAGTTGTTCCACTTGTACCATAATCACCAAATCTCTCTTGTTGATAATATAAAATATTATTACTTGAATCCCATTCTACCACTATTCCTATTGCAGATGTACTTGCTTGTGTTATTTTTTCATCAACATCAAAAGTACCACTAACAGAAGTTAATTTTAATGCATATGTCTGTCTTATGGTAGCAGAAGAGGAAACAGTTGATGTTCCATAATTATAAGGATCAACTAAAATTCCTACTCTACGAAAATCGTTTGCTGTCGTTATATCATCCCCTTCAGCCTGTGTCAATGTGGTGTTCATCATAACATAATGGCCACCAAGTTCTGATACAGCATCATATCCATGTCCACCTTTAGGGCCAATCATAACTTCTACAGAACCGCCTGAACCTCCCATTGCAGAGGCCGTTGTTAATGCGGCATCAGAAAAAGTATAACCCGAAGCAAGATTAACCGTACCATAAGTATAACCTCCGCCGGCAGCATGAATTGTAGTATCCGTTCCAGCAGTTAAACCAAAACCGACTATAGCATTACTGGAAACAGTAATTCTTACAATTGCACCAGAAGATGTTCCTTGACTTGTACCATCTCCATATACAGCAGAATAATAAGTTCCATTAGTGTACCCAGATCCAGCTGTTATTTTAAGGGAAGAAATTGCACCATCTGTAGCAGCTGCACTTACAACACTATCCGTTGATACAGGCATAAAGTCTGTAGTAAGATATCTTTCAATCTCAGAACTTGTAAGAGAATATACATACTGTAAAACGTAACCACCTAACTCAAAAGGTGCTGTAGATTCTGTTGTTGGAGCCGCACCACTATATGCCACCCCACTATTATTATCAAGTACTTTATACACCCTATAATCTGAAGTCATAAAATAAAACGTAGAGTCATAAATGTTAGTTGCTCCAGACGTTGCTGTATTAGATGAATTAATATTATGATGATATTGGTCATAAATTGTTCCGTTAGTCCAATTTCTGCGAGGGATAGCATAACTGATATATGAAGAACTAATTTGTTTTGCAGCAATCATATCATCCCAAACATAAAACTCTTCAGCTGGGCCATCTGTTGGTGTGGGGGGAGCTGTATCAGATCCACCAGTTGTGCCTGAAGTGAAAGATGATGCCTTACCTATAAAAAGATAGTAAGAATTTGCAGAAGCTTCACTAAAAGATTCAAAAAACTGGCCTGCGTTGTGTTGCCTAAATTTTTCTGTAATAATTGCTGTCATTTTCGTTTCCCTCGTTTATTTATGCACCAGCACCATAAACTGTTTTAAGTGTTGTTCCACTAGAATTTTTAATTAATAGAGTAACCAGAGTTTTTAATTGAGCGGCACCAATTGCATCATCAGCCATATTAGCCTCTGCAACCGTATCAGTTGTAATCATAGTTCCTGTCACTGTGTTAGTATCACCTGTTGTAACAATATTACCTGACACATTAGGTAATGTAAGAGTGCGGTCAGCAGTAGGGTCTGTTACCGTAAGTGTTGTTTCATGAGCATCAGCCGTAGAACCTTCAAAAATAACACTTGTTCCTACACTAAACGTATCGCCCGTCATGGAAATAGTACCACTCGCAGTAATAGCACCGCATGTTATAGCACCAGTTTCCAATGTTCCAGTAGTACTAAGATTTTCATTACCAAAATCTATCGCACCAGAACTATCCGTAAGAGATCCAGCGGCCAATGTCGCAGTTCCAGCATTAACAGTTGTTGCATTTACTGTAGTTGTTGCCAGAGTTGTTATTGTCGCAGAACTTTGCGTGCCTCCTACTATACCTGTAATTGTGGGGGCAGTTAGAGTCACAACTGTAGCAGTAGCACTTACACCGCTACAAAGAGAACTTGCATCTCCAAATTTGGTATATATCTCGACAAAGTTATCATTAACCTTGTCAGCACCGGCTCTAAGGGTATCCCCTGTACCGTCATCAGCGGTGGTTCCAATTCCGATTGATTGATATGCCATTAATTAACCCTTCCGATAGTTTAACTATTTATATTTATAATAATTTTTCTAATCACCCTCAACTACATCAAAAGTTTGTGATGTAGAATCAAATGTTGTTCTACTTACATTATCGAATGTTTCTGCGTCAGCTCCCTTGGCCAAAAATGCTGGATATGTACCCAAAAGACTAGAATATGTTCCGTTTTCCCAAAATATACTATCTCCAGCATCAGTAGCTGATCCATCTGTAGCATTTAAGACTAAATGACCTTGATGGTGTTGTTCTAAAATTTGGTCATCCATAAGTAAATTATCACCCTTATCTACATGTTCAGCATCTTCATGTAGAACTTCGCCTCCAGCATTATGTGAAGTACTGTCAGTACCATTTAAAAGAAGAACACTATTTTCATTAGCCGAAGAAGCATTTGTTCCATTTAGAGCAATAGCACCTCTCGTATCTGTACCTTCTAAAAGAAGATCATCTCCAGTATCGCCTTCTTGTGTCTGATTTGTTTTAGATCCTTCATCTTGTAGAGCAATATGACCTAAAGGCCTTATCGAAATTTCTGTAGGAGATGTTAATGTCGGAAATACAGTATTATCACCGAAACTAGCTGTTGGAACTTCGCCATCATTTATACCAGATTCTATTTCAATTCTTTGAGCTTCCAAAACTAATCTAAAACCAACTCCTGTATCCGTACCTACTTCTAGAGTAATATCGTGGCCAGCACCTTCATTAATTTCTGATAAAATTACATCCCCTGTTCCATCCTCATTTGCAATACATCCACCATTATCTTCTAGAAGAACACGAGATACATTATCATTTTCTAAAGCAAAAGCTCCACTTGCTTGAGTTACCCTATTACTTTCAGTATCTTCTTGGACAATGTTATCAGCAGCATCAGTAGAATCACTATCCGTACCATTCAGTACAATGTTATCGCCTTCTGTTACATCACCTCCACCATATTCTCTTAGAATAAAACCACCACCTTCGCCATGTGTCTCCATGAGTATAGATACATCATTTCTATCATCATGGGATTTATTTTCTTCATTATCTGTTTCAAATAAAACTTGTTCTCCAGCATCAGTTTGCATAGCATCTATGCCATCTAATAATACATTACTTCCATCATCTAAAGCACCTGTACTATTATCACTTGCTGATCCATCCAAAAGCAATCGACCATATCCTGAGTGTTTAGATTGAATTGTTTCCATAACCATAAGGTCTGGCCGTAAAAAATCAGTCATTGGTAAACCAATAATAACCTCTTCTGACATTATTTTACCATGAGAAAGTGCTTCTAAAGCAATATTATCACCAGAATTAGAACCATCACTATCTGTACCATCTAAGATAATTTCATATCTAGAAAATTTGTAAAAATCTGTAAAGGAAGTACCTACTCCCATGTTAGTAATAGATGCTGTTTCTAATTCTATAGGTTGTCCTGAGTGGGCATAATCTGTTGGATCACCTTTTTTGCCCATATCAATACTATCTAAAAGAAGTCTATCTGAGTTAATAGTTGGGCCTCTTTTTCTAGCTCCATCCTCTAATTGAATAAAATCAATACCAAGTGAATCACCAAAAGTATCCAATACCATATGACTAAGACCTACTTGATTAAGAGGTGTTGGTGGTGGTACATGAATTTTTGTTTTTAATAATCTTATAAAATTAACATCGTGAACAGCGCCTTGAGTCCCAACAGAAGCTTCTGTCATTAACACGCCAGAAGTGTCTTCAAAGATAATATTATCTCCATTAGAATTTTCCAGACCAATTGCATTTTGTAAATCTAAAATTGGGCCGTCAGTTAAGGTTTCTGCAAAATTTTCAGAAACAATTCTCTCACCTTTCTCAGTACAAATATACGGGCCTCTAATATTAGATACTGCTGATTCTGCCTGTATAGGCCCACCTGTTTCTACTAATGTAGTAAACTGAACAAGATTATCTGTAACAATATTACTTCCAGCATGATCTCCATCCTCATGCATTAACCTATCTCGTTTACCTGTTGGAAAATCATCAGTTCCGTTTAATACGAGACTGTTATCAGAAGCGTCTATCAATTCATAAACACCCAAAGCAGTACCACTCAATAGAACATAAGAGCCATCGTCATTTACAGTTGTGGTTGAACCTGATGTAGTTGTAGAAGTTCCATCTAAAATTAAATGGCCATATGCTCCTGTAACATCTCCATCATCTGTTCCATCAGCATCAGTTCCATTTAATACAATATTATCCCCAGCATCATCTTGAGAACCATCATCAGAAGCTGTAATAAGAATATTATCTCCATCATTAGCTAAACTTTGTAAAACAATAACTCCATCTTCTTGTTCTAGTGCTGTTCCATAATTCGTACCGTCTATTGTTACTTTAGTATCAGGAGTAGTTCCATTCTCCAGACGTAGCTCTTGGAAATATGAACCCTGTTCATAAGTATGAGGAAGGCCTATTCTTTTTTGAATTCGTAAATCAAATACTTGTGATAACACAGAAGCTAATATTGGTGAAAAGGTTGTTTCTCCAGCATCAACTCTACCAGCACCAGCAAAGGGCATTGTTGCAACAAGAGAACTTGCAATTATCACTTTACCAAAAGGCATAAATCCTGCTGGATGTATTGCCTTTTTCAATTCATTCATATAATTTGATACTGATTGGCCAAGTTTAACTTCATAAGAAAAATCCTGATAATAATAGGAGTCTTGTATTCTTATGATATCTTCAGATATATGACTATCGGTATTTCGATAATAACCGGCATCAGTAGTTATAAAATCATTTGATATACTAATCTCAGCAATATCAGCCGCAATAATTTTTCCTGATGCTCCATTTGCAGCTGTTATAGTCGCACCCACCCAATCAATTTTACCTTGTCCTATAAGATTATCACCAGCGTTAGTGCTATCACCATCTGTACCATTTAATATTATATCTCCAGCTACCATACTTTCTGGTTCCATTAATAAATCATCACCAGTTCGATTATCATCCACACCAGAAAGTAACCCACTCTCTTGAACCAATGTATTACCAGCACGTTCAGTAGCAGATACACCATCTAAAATAATATTATCACCGCTATTTGTGCCTGATGAATCTGTACCATTCATAACTATCTGTATTTCATCACCAGTTACAATATGATTATTCATCATAATCTTACCAGAACCTATATTTTGTTCTGAAGAAACATCTTCATTAATTAAAGGTTCTGAAGCTTCAGTTATAAGTCTACCAGAAGAATCATTAGCATGATCTACTGTTTCTTCTTCATAGATATCATAAAACCCATTAACATCAGTACCACCAGAATTTCCATCTATTCCTTCTAAAAGAATAACGTATTCACTATTCACAGTCCGACTAGAGTCATTAGTGGTTAATGAACCATCCGTCCAATAATCCTCTAAAAGAATACCTTCCCCTTCATCTCTTGATCTTTCTATGTCATGAGGAACCGTGATAGTAACAGGTGGAGATCCTTCCAAGGCAACAAAATGCCTATATCCAAGTTCACCTCCCCCATAATAATTGTTTACTAAGTTTTGGCCATCTCTAAAAATCCAAGAGGTGGTAAAAGCATCATATCTAATAAATTCAGAAACAGAAGTAGCATCATCTTCCATAGTGATATATTCACCATTTTGTTCTTCTTGAATTAATCCTCCATCTGGAATACCAACTTCTAATCTTATCTTTTCAAAAACAACTCCAGAATGTTGTTCATAAACTAGTAAGTCAACAGTATCACTTTCTGGATAATCATCAACAATAGTAACTGTTTGAGATGCTATTGGAAGAATAGAATTATCTTCTTCCATCCATCCACTAGCATTAAAAAATTGTATACCAGTGCCGTCTAGTTGAAATTTATCTTTTCGTTGCTGTAGATTTGAAATAGCTTGATGAGATTCATAAAGAATTTTATCCCCCTCATCCGCTGATTGTTGTATAAGTTTATCAGCATCTGTTTCTTCAAGTAATTCATCAGTACTAGTACCCAAATCTATAAACTGTAAAGCAACATCATCAGCTAAAGTTGTTGCTTCACTTAATATAAGATTATTTTGGTCTGTTACGGTTAATACTGTAATTACTGGGTCATTAGTACTAACTCCTGTTCCAACAACAAAAACTGTAGGTGAACAAACCGCCATACCAGCTGTAATCGTTCCACTATTTCCGTCCACAACAAGTGCAGTTGAAGAAGTAATTGCACTATTAACATTAGCAGTAGCTCCAACATTTCCATCCAATAAAATTGAATCCCCAGCCGCAGAACCTTCTAAAATAAGAGTAGGTGGAGTTTCGGCATAATCATTCATAAGAAAATGTTGAGTAACACTATCTTGTTCAGCATCATCCATACTATCGGCTCTACGATCTTCAAGTAGAATTCCTGCTGTTGCAAAATCTGAATCAGTATTTTCTAATGTAATTTGTTCTACGCCTGAAGCATCAGCATCAGTAATAAGATTAAAAGCACTATCTTCTGTAACAAAGGATGTTAAAAGTGATGCTAAATCTTGATTAGAAAATTCTTTCCAATATTCAACATCATTAGTTTCTAAAATATTATTACCAAGTATTCTGCTAAAAACTAACTCTGTATTAGTTTCCTGTTCAATTTGTTGAGATACAGCTGAGTTATCTTGTTCCATTTGAACTCTAACAACATCTTGAACATCCACAGATAGAATTTGTTTATCAGCATCCCAAGCACTAATAGTTCCTTCGTGTGAACTTAAAGCTATATCTTTTGCAAAATTTTCATTACCCGATACATCCTTCAACACAAAATTTGCTGCAATAGTAGCTTCGGGAGCTGATTTATAATTAAATCCCGAATCTGTAATTTTTATACTTAAAATTTTTCCTATATCTTTTGTAGTTGCTACAAGTTTAACGCTTGTTCCAAATTTACTTGTTATAGTAACTGTAGGTAAATCAGAATATCCAGAACCCCCTTCACCCACATATATTCTTGTAACCTCACCCAATGTAGATGATGTTCCTTCCTCAAACACAATACGATCATTTTTTGTTCCATACGTATCTGTAATTAATAATGCTGTACCAGGCTCACTTTGAAAATAATAACCAGCATTTGTAGAATCACTATCCGTACCATTTAATAAAAGAAAATCACCATCTTCTAGCGTTAAAGAAAAATCTATAAAAGAAGCTTTTGAACCCAATTCTAAATTTAAATAATCATCATAACCATCGCTATTATCTGAATCTTCTAATAAAGGACTTCCCCCCACGACTGAAACAAATCCCGTAGCTGCTACAATTCCTGATCCTGTAGTAGTAAAAACTAGAGGATCGTTTACTCTATACTCACTTCCAACATCATCAACTATAACATCATCTATAGAACCAGTAGCAGTTTGATCAACCTGTACTACAGCTCTATCATTACCTATCGTAGAATCTAAATCAATTACATCACCCGTTGAATATAATATACCGCCACTATCTACCGTAGTATCTGCTACAATTTTCTGAATGGTAAATTTCATCTCTACCTTTTCAGTAAGAGAACTAGCTTTAAGAGTTTCACCTTCTGTAAATGTCCCTTTAACAGAATCCTTTAAAATTTCAAATTCTGTAATTGAATCAGAACCTTGTTGAAATGTAATAGCATTGGTTACAAAACAAGTCGCTCCAGAAGTTTCTCCTGTTAAAAATTCTCCTATAATATCTCCACCATCAGCACCAGGCTGGTTTTGGCATCGTATAAGAGTTTTCCTTAACCACTTACCATCAGAAATTCTAAACATATATTTGTTAGGATAAGCAATTTCAGCTTCCTCAGAAAACATCATTCTTAAAAATAACTTGTGTCCTTCTTGAGTACCTTTAGCTGTATATAAATCTTTAATGTTTTTTAAGAGGTCACGTTTAGAAGTGCCAGATGCTAACGTCTTAGGAATTGCCTGCATAAACTGATTAAACATTTCATCCAATAGAGCAGGAACAGTATTATCAGGATTTGCGTAGTCTAATAATTTTTGAATAGAAGATATAGGATTTGCACGATAGGAAGAAACTGTAGCAGTAGCAGCAGAAGTTCCACCAGTAATAGTTTCCCCTATTTCAAATTTTTGTTGACTTGAAATAAATAATCTAAGATTTTCTAAATCATCTACAAGGACAGTAGCAGTAGCATTGGAAGTTCCACCTGTAATAGTTTCATTTACAACAAACTTACCAGTAGAACCAGTTCCAGTTTCCGTTACAAGTTTTGTTCCATCAATATCTCTTTCGGGCACTATGTATTGCGTATCAGTTTTTTCTAAAACTAAATGGCTAATTGTACCTGAGACAATAAGTTCTGCTGATTCTAAAAACTGGTAATATTGTTTTAGGAATTGGACAAAAATAGGATGATCCGATTGAACAAAATCAGGAACCTGTCCTTCTATCAAAGGAGAAATTTTTGTAATAAGTGATGCGTCAAATGGCATGTCTAATAACTCTGTGTAGTTGTGTAGCTAGTAGAAGTTGTATATGTAGAACTGGCCCCAGTATCACCCACTGCTATCGAATCTATTTCTCCTTGTATGGTAGTATTCACTAAATCTAATTCTAATATTTGATTACGAACAGGTACAATATCTTTAGATGATGGAACAGCTGTTATTCGAATAACAGTTGAAGAGGCCCCATCTATATCAGATAAAGAAGTTACATTTATAGCATTTACTTTTATTGAACCTGTAGCATAATTAACGGTTCCTGCTGTGCTATCTTGGTAATTCCTTGTAATACCTTCTATATAATATCTACGTAAATTACCATTTCCATCATCATCAAAAAATTGTTCATTAGTTGCATCGCCACTAACTTTAAATCCAGAAGATGTTATAATACCACCCCCAGCTTTATTATGTTCAGTATGTGGATTATAAAGAGCATTATTAAAATATACATTATAACCAGTTGAAGCATTTAATGTGGGAGCAAAAGTTTTAGCTAAAGTAACATTTGTTATGTTACTTAAAATTGAAGTATGTGTGTCATCTATAAGACCAGTAACAACTGAATGTCTAAACAAACTACCAAAAGATTGTAATTCATTTTTATTAAAGTCAGTAAGTGTACTGTTAATATCAGTAATTAACTCTGATTTCTCTTTAGTTGTTTTGTTAGAATCATATTTAAAATTGACATTTAAAATAAGATAAGTAATTTCTGGGTCAATAATAACTGGAGTAATAGAAGCTACATTATATTTTTGTAGATCGGCTACCAGTTGTTCTTTTTGAACTGTAGTAAGATTATTACCTGTAGTAGATTTTATTGATATATACACCCTACCATAAGAAGCTGTGCTTGTTACACCAAGAGTAGGATCATAGGAACCAGCCTCACCCCCAAAGACCATAACTGCTTGTGTTTGTGGAAACAATTTTTTTGCAAACAATTTATAGTCTTCGGAAGTTACGCATCTACCTTGGGAGGCATAATCGAGAGGAGCATTTAATTTTATAGATTTAAGACTTTCAGCTTCAGTACCCCCAACTGCTTTTTCAACTGTAGTTACCGTAATGTCTGTAACGGTATCTATTGCTCCAGCAGAAGTAAAAGTTAAAGCACCATTTGCTGCATCTTTATTTGTTACCACATATTGAAGAAGCACTATGTTACCATCGGATATTGATTTACTAATAACACCATCGCCAAAATAAACTTCATACTTACCAGCTTCTACTTCTTGTAAATAATAAACTTCACTTGTAGATACTAATGCAGATATATCTGTAGCTTTAGTAAATGTAGTTTGAGTTGTATCTGAGGAAGAATTCTGTATTTTAACAGTAAGAGTTGATGTGTCTGCTCTATCTTCGGGTAAAAGAAATCTTTGATTAACATCAGATGAGTCTACAGTATATCGAGTAGTGACATATGTACCCTCATAAATTTTAATATTTTTAAAGGGAATTTCTAAACCAGTACTAGATGCCGTGGTAGCTGTAGTAGCTACAAATTGATAGTCTACTTGATTTAATGTAGTATTAAATTTTGTTCCAGCTTCCATAGTTGCTGAAGACATCGAAGAATCATTTAATGTAATATTAACTTCTGCATATGGAGCTCTACAAGAATCTACCTCGTAACCTAAAGTTTTAGCATGTGAAACTATACTAGACCGTAAAGAAGAACTGTCTATAAACATTTCATTTGCTAACATGTTCATATTATAACCAAGATAGTGAGTATTATAAGCAAGAGTGTCTAAAAGAACATTCATACCAGAACCCTCAAAATCATAATCCTTAAAATCTGTCTGAGCTTTAAGAAAAGTTTTTAGGTTTGTTTTTACCTCATCAAAATCAAATTCTGTAACATCTATTCTTCTATTGTTTGCCATTATCGTAATCTCTCTAAAGGTAATGTTAATTCTATTAATTCTGTCGGTGCATTAACCACATAAAATTGTACAGACACATCATAAGCATTACGATCTAAATCTGGGTAAGCTTTAACCCCGACTAAACGAGCTCGGGGTTCAAAGTTTTCAATAACGTCTTGTACTTGTCTTGAAAGAATAATTGCTGTAACTGGAGTCAAATTCTCAAATAAAGTATCTCTTACACCAGAACTTATCTCTGGATGAAAGGGTTTCTCAAACTCATTCATTAATACTAAATTACGAACTGATCTTTTTACAGCTGTAACATTAGTAAGCTTATTTACATCTTTCGTTTTGTTACTCTTACTAAAAAACAAATCTAGATCAGAATAAACCTGAGAACTACGAGTATCAGTTTTTCCTTGATCATCCGTATGAGCATCTGTATTCCGCCAAGCATTAACCATTTATCGTAGACTCCTCGTTTTTATTATTTATACTATTTTATCAAGATTGTGTCTTCATAATATAAGGTTCATGTTTACGCCAAACATTTTTTGCATTAACTCTTAAAATTGGTTTCTTAGTCTCATGTGGGTTTGAATTAGGCATATTAAGAACCACATTTTTCCCCTTTTCCCAAGCATCCAATTGAGCAAGAGTCCTTTTCATTGGACTTCTCTCTTGACGAGCTAATTTTCTCAACTTTTTACTTACTCTACTCATAATTAACCTCCGGCAAATACGTTTGGACTACCAGCTGCGACTGATGTACATGCTGTAATAGCATCACCAACTCTACCACATCCCAAACTATTAACAAAAACTGTGGTAGACCCTGTAGTTATAGGGGCTGTGTGCGGTGGACACGGTGCTGGTGGTAGTTTATGTACTGTATTGATATCACTTTGTCTGCTTACTTTAATTCCATTAGCAAATACGTCAGCTGAACCCACAGCCCTAGTCATTCCAGAACAATGGGGAATATCTGCATCACCTATTCTAGTTACTGCTGGCATTTGTTTTCTCCTGAGCAATTAATAACTGTAATCTATAATTCCACAAAGATATAGCTCTATGTTCATCTTCTGTATGTCCATCACCATCTGTATGTCCTTCTTCAAGAGGTTCGTGATAATGATTATCTGGTATATCGTCATCGGCTGTTTCTAAGAGAAGATGGTTGGATAAATCAGAGTCAAAATCCTCCCTTGCTATTGTAACGGTTGTATCTGGAGCTATATTAACTGTACGTGTAGTGCCTGAAGATACTTCCGTACCAGACAGCGCAACGGATAGTAAAGTCGTTCCAGAAGCATTAATAATTTTCCAAGTCTTTGATCCACCATCTGTTTGTCTAAGTGTCCTTATAGTAGTTCCGCTAGAATTTTTAATTAACAAATCAGATAAAGAGGCTGGAGTAGTTAAACCTCCATGAAGTTTCTGTAATACAGCACTTGCCGAATCCAACATAAGCATTGTGTTTACATCAAGTTCCGAGGTTCCTATCTCAGCCTCAATCCTTATCTCATTTGAATCTACCAACGTACCTATATCTGGAATAAAACTTATAACATGTTTCAACGTACCTAAAGGAATAGCGTCATAATCCGTATAGGTAGTAATCGTATTCGTTTCATCCATTATTTGAAATGCATGTGCCATATTAGTTCAGATTGATCAATGCAGAATCTATGTCTACTTCCGTAGATGCATCAAGATCAAGTGTTCCTGTTATATTTGTTGTTTGATTAGCACTGTATGTTTCAGATACAGCTCCTGTAACAGATTGTGTCAATGTGCCTGAAACAGTTTGTGTAGAATTTCCTTTGATAACCTCAGTTACATTACCATCAACCTGTATATCCCAATTACCTTTAATATATGTGTGACAATTTGTATCTATTGTCAGATTGACATCGCCTTTTACATTAACATATGATGTTCCTGCCACAATTTCGTAATTGTTCCCAACTACTCTTGTTACCTTATTACCGTCACTGTCTATTTCATAAAACGTACCTTTTTTATGATACTCTTGTATTCTTTCAGAGCCAGAAGTGTCGTCATACTCTTTTACGTGACCACTTTCCGTTTCGTATACGTGATTATAGGGATACGATGCGTTATATATGGGTTTTTCATTTGAAGTAAGAGTAGTTGTGAGAGGTTCATCCCATTCTATCTGTTTAGAAGTTGTATCAGGGTCAGAAGTGTTAGCAATAGGAACATCTTTAGTCGTTGCCGCATCCTTCGCAGCTATTATTGCATGACTAGCATTTCGGGCCAATCTATTGGTATCACTCTCACCAATTTTATGCCCAGATGTTCTACTAAATGTAGTTCCATCTAAAGGATATGGGCCATACGTAGGATTGGAAGTATTGCCATCGTCATCTTCCTTAGCATATTGCTTTTTCCCTTGGTCATTTAGTTGAGTAGAATCTTTATGTTGAGGATCGCTAAATCCTTTACGGTGATCTGCGGCCGCAGCTGGAACTCCGGGCAAGGAACCTATTATAACTGGCTGTTGTTTTTCTACAGCATCACGAAAAAATCCCACAACCCAAGATCCCTCGACAAGCCAAGAAGGGGTGTTACCCATTCCATGCATGGAAGGATCAGTAACAGGGTGCATTACATGAGCCCACGGTAAATCTGAAGTGGGCATTGTAGAAAGGTTTTCGGTGTGGTATCCCAAACAACGAACACGAACCCGACCTAATAAATCTGGGTCATTTCGGTCTTCCACAACCCCAACGAACCAAGAAAATCCATCTTGACCCATAAAATAAGATTGATTTGCCATGCTAATCCTTATAATATATTATAGGATTATTTATAAGCATTAATGTAAGTCGGGATCACGGCCAAATCGGTTTGCGTCAGGAAAATACTTTTCCATAACCACATCATTTCTACCTTGGTCTTGGTATACACCTAGAGCATATTCAGCCTCTTCCAGAGACATATTCAAAGTTAATATCTCTCTAGCAACAAGGCGATACCTTATTGTATCTAAATTGGGCATGATGATGTTTATTTAGACAAACTAAATGTTGACGTAAATGTTTCCAGCTACAATAACTCGTTCAAAGTCTGTTTTTTGGGGTTTTGTACCGTGATATAACCACCCAGGCCACATGATTAGTTCCCCTTGTTGGGGTTGAACCCAATATCCTTTGGAATTATCTCCAATATCAGCCCATTCTTCGGAATTAAATCCAGTATGAGGGAAATGTAGTGGAGAACAATCTTCTGATACAGCAGAATAATACACCCAACTCCAAGGATGGGGCCAATGATCATGAGTCTTTGTCCAATCCCCCTCGTAAGAAATAGAACCCCAACAATCATATGTTTCAAACTTGAGTTTATGTGGACTATGTTTCTGAGCAAGGTCTATTGCCTGTTGACCTATTTCTTTAAATAGAGAATCTTCCTTTTGCATAAACCACCCTGTCATTAATGCCTTAACATTGGTCTTACGTCCTTGCTCATCTCCTCTTTCCAGAATGGTTCTTTTAATTTGAAGATCAGTCTGAGGCCCGAACCCTACCTGTTTGGTAATGATTGGAAATCGATAGGTAAAATTGAGATTATCAGGATGGTATCTTAGTTCAGTTGTCATAATATTTAATTACATGGTCAGCAATAACTTTACTACCAAATTCATTGGGATGTCTATCTTCATCATTTATTGCACATTTCTTCCAACCTACTTTTGCCAATAGGTTAGACATAGATAGAGATTTGCCTCCGAAAACTCTATCGCCAGGAAAATTAGGGAAGACTGATTTATCTATCTTGGTATAATACGGGCTCTCTATCAAATCCATTCCTACTCTAATACCATAATCTTTTGAAAAATGGGGGTGATTCCATTTTTCTCGCCTAATAATTGGACAAATAGACTGAAACATTATTACATCAACATTTTTTATCTTACAAATTTCTTGTAATGAATACACATATCTTAAATAAGCTCTAATATTCCCTTTGGGATGCGTCCCACTTTCTCTTTCATCGTTTTTTGACACCCAATGTTTCTTATCAGGATCTTCATAATTAATTCTGTTGCTTCCACTCCAGACAACAATCAATTTACCGATATCTTTTTCGGATATAATAGCATCCAACGCTATAGAATAGATAGCCCAGTTACCTAATCCCTGTATCGATAAATTATCTAGAGGTAAATTTAAATGATTGCTTACAATTTCTGGCCATATGGGAAAAGGTTCTATATATTCCCAATTTGAATCCTTGAACTGACCTCGATTCATTTGATCTACATAATTAACACAATAACTATCGCCAACAACAATTAACTTCTTCATACAGCCCAGTCTGGTTTGGAAACATATTCTTCATACCACTTAACATCCAAATTACCAGAGATCATAATACGTTCATGTTCACATTCATGCTCGGGTACGTAATGATTTACCCATGAAGGAAACATTGTAAGTTGGCCTGTCTTTGGATATACATAATAATCCTCATCCACAGTAGGAAATGCAAGTGGGGCACAGTCTTCACAAGCCTCAACACAGTAAGTATACGACCATACAGATGGCCAATGCGTATGTGGTTTGCATATATGCCCTTGTCGATAGATTAATCCCCACGATTCGTTGACAAAATAAGTAATAGGATCGGGAGTCCCATCATCATTCGTCCTTAGAGCCAAAGGAAGGTCTTTTGCAAAGTCCGTAGCCATGGCACCAAGGGCTCGAAAACTCTCATAGTCCTCATGCATCTTCCATTGAGTCATAAAACAGGAAGCAGAACTGTTTCTGCCTTCTAATGCATCTCCTGCTTCCCAGATATCATACTTGAGGGCATCATTAAGAGTCATAACCCCAGACAACTGCTTCGTAGCCCTCGGAACATTAAAATGCATACTCTGTTCCAGTTCCATCGTTCTTACCTTGAACTTTTCACTGAAAACAGGTTGATTACTTATTCCTTGTGGATTGACTTTCGAGGCTAGATCACTTAACGCACTCAATGAATCGTCCTTTCTCCTAGCTTTTCACGCATTTGCTCTCGATGAGTAGGAAGATTGCCTTTAATAAAATCAAGCATACCCATAATATCCTCATCAGACATAACACAAGAATATAATTCAAGTGCAACCTTCATCATACATGCGCCTGTAGCAAGAAGATCCTCTTTATCCGTTGGACTAACATGCTCATTAGCGATATCGTACAACTTCTTTTGAATTACTTTCATTTGATCAACTGTTGGCATGAATTTCCTCCAAAAATATATAGTCTGATTTTCCTTTAGCAGGTTCCACAGAAAGGAATACCGATTTCATATTCTTTTCCTTTACAGGAACGAATACAGGCTTGTCAAGAGGTGCAAGACCTTTCGATTTAAGCTTTTTGTTTTCGGCCGCAGTCAATTTCTTGGATGCATAATAAGGAACCCCATCATGGAGCTCCATTTCCTCATATGAATCCATATCAGAAAAGACATCAAGAATTTTTCCTGCTACTTTCTCTTTATATATGTTCGTGTACTTAATTGTATCACCTATATTAAACGACATCACTTACTCCTTTTTCCTAATGTCAAACCAATATACCATTTCCAAAAAACCACTGCTAGTAAATACTCTCCATTATACTGAATATCGTATATCACTCCGATAAACCTTAGCGGGGCTACCCATTCGTCTGAAAATTCTCCGTATCTAAGCATGATTGTGCCATTTCCTTACTGTAAAATCTATTCCTATTCTTTTTTTATGCGTTGTAATCTTTGATGCTGAATGTGGTATTCGAGGATCAAAGACTACGAAGGATGCTGGCACCATAGGTATCGCTTCATCACCGTGAAGAAACAACCCCCCATCATCGGGGCCCCAATCAGAATTCAATAGACCAAAAACCTTTATATAATGTGGATCAGCATCGTGGTCTGTATGCGTGTTGTCTAGTCTGTGTTCGTCTTTCATCGATATTCCACAAAAAGATACGTCTGGTTGAAACAAATCCTGCCGTTTACCGTATATATTCATAAGAAGACCCATGGCCAACCCAGCAAGAAGAGGCTCCTTCACTTCTCCGTCAATAACATCTATCTTTAGATGCTTATGCTCAAAGGGTTTACCTTGTGGATACTTCATATTCCATCGATCACTTTGAGTCACATGATACAACATGCTGTCAAGGTAATATCTGGAACAACAGTCCTCAATTACCTCCAGCATATTTAAACTCCTTAGAAGCACACTTCTCAAGCTGTTCCATAATCTCTTCGGTGAAGTATGTTTTCGGATCATTCAAAATTGTCTTACCGAATTGTTTACTTCCATCAGGCAATTCATACCGTGTAGACACCTTTTTGAATACCTCGTACTTCTCGGCCAGTTCCAGTAGTCCATAATAACGATCTAATCCCTTATTGTATGTCAAACGAACATCGACCATTCTATTTTCCACAGTCAATCGGGATTTATGATTCTTACAATGAATAATATTACCGATTACCTCTGTACCATCCTTTTCTTTCTTTCTACTCAGATAAACAATCGAAGAAGCCGCATATTTAAGTCCAGAACCGCCACCCATCTCTTTTTGAGGAAACATGGAACCTACTACATCGTAGGTATGATTGGTGACAACCATCGGAACCTTTGCACGCCCCAGTTTAAGTGTCAATACCCGAAACGCAGCCTTGAGAACCTGAGCTCGTGTCATGTCTCTGGTTTCTTTTCCTTCGGCCGTATCCTCGACCTCTTTCGTGGTGGACAACATGCCCAGAGAGTCGAGACACAGAAACAACGGTTTGCGGTCTGCTTCGTTTTGAGCCGAGTATGCGTCCAGTATCTTGAGGGCCTGATGCCGAAACTCCTGTACCGTGGTAACAGGCATAATCAGCATACGTTTGGAATCAATTCCTCGATCAATAATAAGTTGTTTCGTTAACGCACTTTCACTCTCAAAATAAATGACACCCGACTCAGGGTCTTTATCGAGAAAATTCTTTACGATACCCATCAGAAAATACGTCTTACCTGTTGCACTCTCTCCGGCGAGGGCCGTAATCTTATTAGAAGGAAGGCCACCGTGAAGTGACCCAGAGAGAAGAGCATTAAAGACATACGAACCCGTATCAATAAAAGAGTCTACATCTCCTGCTTCTACGCCATCAGCAACAAGAGAGGCATACTCATTACCTACGTCCTTAATAACATTCTTTAAAAAATCTGTCATGATACCTTTCAGTATATACTAGTCAATACGATTTGTCAAGACCGTTTTTTCGCTTTTTTTCGAATTCGCTTCGCTTTGAATCCCAGTATACGACAAAACTCACATTCATCCCATATCCATTGAAGGAATTTCATTCCTTGCACCTCGGAAGGCCTAACCAGTTCCACGTAATAACCTCACAACCCTTACTCAACAGGTAATCAAGCTCCTGTTCTTCACTCAGACATGCATCCTGCCCATCTATTACTCTTATAAATCGACAGTCCTTCTGCGTGGCTCGACTGGCCAGATGTTCTGCACTTGTCTTGCCTGTCTCTTCATGCAGATTAACATCAATTATAGTATGCGCTGCACTCAGTACATGGTTTACAGGAAACGGTAATATGCTACATGCATTTAAAAAGGAAAGAACCACAATGGGTAGTAATATTCTCAGTGACCTAGCTCCGTATTACGCCGAACTGCCTCTTCATAAGACATACACTCAAAATCCTTCGCATATTTAAAACGAGGCTTGCCTGTTTTAGAATCCACTCCCATAAACTTAGCCACATCCATAACGATCTCTGCTTTGTTATCCTCTATAGCGGATTCACATGTAGCTTTGTCACTATAAGACTGAGAGTATTGTACCCAACCTACATTCACAGGTAGAGTAGTCATAATTAGAACTGTTATAAAATATATCATGGTTTAATATTTATGGTATCGGTTAAGTAAATGAATGCCGCTCAGGTTTAGGGGGCCGTGGCTTATAGCTATACTTCGGCCCTTTCACATAGACTATGTATAATAATGGAATGTTTCACTGGATACTTATTGCATTTATAGATTGGGAAAAGGTTGTCAGTTTTACCCCCACCCCCTGCTGATAAAAAAGGGGAGAGTGCGGGCCACACTCAACTTCATGATTATACGAAAGCCCATTCGGGCACTCTCCCAGAGTTAAAGGGTAATCTATTTGGACGGTAAAGCTACGACTCTCAACTCCATTTAGACGTTACCCTCGAAGGAAACATCATAGATTTTTTATTAAACTCACAGTTAAAATCTACCAAAAACTCTGTCTACGCCTCGATCCAATGGGCAACGTCATTAATTAAAGCCAAGTACGAGGACTTATAAACGATCCGTGGCAGGGAAATTACGCTCTACGCCAGTGAGGGGAGCAACCCATGCCCTTGACCTATTTTACATCCGACCCCATAGTGTGCCAACGGACTATGCCTAGAACCCGATCAAGTGGGTAACACACGGTGTTTTTGGGGTTTACTCTACAAATTCATTCTCTCTCCTCTTTCTCAGTATGTTTATATAATAACACAGATATAGTAATATGTCAAGTGGCCAAATGAAATTAATTTAATCTTTATGGCATATGTGTTATTTCTGCAACAGGCAGCATAGTTAATATAACGGGCTTATCAGGTATTGTCAAGTCCCTTTCGGTATAAAATATGGGGGATCTCTCAGGAAATGCTCTGAGTCTGGGAATTCATATCACAACAACTTCATGTTTATTTCAGCCTTTTTAATTATATTCCGCAATGGTTGGGTGAGAACAATATTAAAGCCTATCCTCTAGCTCCCATACTCTCTCAATGACTTTGCTTTTATTCCTCGGCAATTCTCCGTATATACTACTCGTATCGTACCACCAAATGATACCGATACTCACTCTATTACCCGAATAGGGGCGTACTCTATGTGGCATATTGCATGGTATTCTCACAAGTCTATTGATAATCGGTGGAATAATATCGCCTGTTTCTAGCTCTAATTCTCCTCCGATATCAGGTGTTTTTACGTAGTATAGAAACGTGTATTTCGGCAGTTTTTTAGGAAAATATTGTATTGTATTACGTGTGCAGTAGCTCTCAATATCATTGTGCCATTGGGGTTTTATTGGTCTTATGTTATACCATGCCGTAGCCCCACTCAGTTGATCAGAATATTGGGTTAGCGATATCAAATTTTGAAGCGAATTTTGCGGCGAGCAACTCTCCCCATACCAGTGTACCTTACTGTATTCTATATGAAGGGATGTCAGATCATTGTAGTGTTTATTCTCTAGGAAATTATCGATGATTTTTATCATTAGAAAACGTCACATTGAGTTATAACGTGACGAAAAAGAGCCCCTAATTGTATCGTATCCTCTAGCGTTAGCCCCCGTTTTTCCAGCCATTCTTCCTGTAAATCATAGGCCTCTTTCTCTATCAGTCCCTTGCACATCATCGAATATCCTTTATAATCACGATGATATTGCATATGGTGAACCAGTTCGTGTAGCAATATGGATTGATCTTTGACAGAGGCAACCCAGAAATCCTTGTTCAAATAGATGGTTTTTGTCAGGTGATTATACAGGGCGAGTATGTTCGATTCATCACCATCATAGTCTATGCATATCTTTTGATCGGGCTTCTTATCGCAATCGTGAGAGAGCAAGAAAAATTCCTTGCCATTCTGAATATAGGTGATATTTGGATGATCAGGAATAGGCCATCCTGTCTGAGTCGATATCCATAACATTAATGCCGTAATTATTTCTTTCATATTAATGCACGTTGGGAAAAGGGTCTACCACAGTACCTTCTAAGAGCATCTTGAGAACAACAGCACTATTACAAAACCTTTTCAATCTGGCCTCCAGATGTTCATAACTTAGTTCATTTTCATCACAGCATTCTCGAATTGCTTCTTCATGAAATTCTATTGTTATTCTCATATTAGTACCATCCTAACAGGAGTTTTGTCTCTTCGGGCACCATATCCATAGAAAATGGTGGGTCAAAAGTTGTCTCAACTTCTACCCATCTTACGTCTTCCACATACCCTGCCTGACGAATATCATGTATAATCTGGTCTGCAAAGGGGCAAAATGCGCTTGTGAGGGTATGTAATATGACTACCTTATGTTTCTCATCATTAATATCTATGTCATATATCAGCCCCAAATCGTATAAACTGGCCGAGGGTATCTCTGGGTCATACACATTTTTTAGGTTTTCTATTATAAGATTTTTATCGATCATTTACCATCACCAAATGCGTTCTATCTGGGCCACAATTAACAAATGTGTGGTCTTGTGTTGTATCCACCTCATACACATATCCGTCAGCCGGTACATGTTCCAGCGTGGAAGTACGTGGAAAAAGAAAATATGCATCAGGATTTGTCTCTATGGCAAGGTGATATCGAGACACTTTATCTCTGTGTATCGAGTAGGTGGAGTGTTTTTCCATCATCATAATACGAGAACGACATACTTTATGGTCATTTATGATTGTCTCAAATAGGGTATTTTCGTAGAAATCGTTAAGAATATTGTAGTCGGATTCTTTTCGATTTGTATCCTTAAAACTTCCGCAGCCCTCTGTAAAAACGTCATGACATTCAGTACTATGTTGTAGACATGTCTGGCGAAGCAGATTGCCCTGGGCTATATGCCACATGTTCTCCAGTAATCGATCACGTAGGCCATTCCACTCCCACTGAAGTTGTTCTATATCATAATTATACTTGTTCAGCTTTTTCAAATTGCTCTCTCAAAACGTCTGCATCAACACACCAAAACTTATTGTTTGTTGGTTTGGATTTAAATTGCATGGACACATGATCATTCAATTCTGGTAGATATTGCATAACATATAATACACACTCTTCTTTATTCTCGAATTTGGGGTTATTGAAGACATAATAATCATGACCATCACCCCCCATCCATAGAGCTACTAGAAGAAATGCGGTTGATTTAAACACCGAAACTCTCTCCACAACCGCAACTACTGGATGCAGTAGGGTTTCGTACCGCAAGAAAACTACCTCCTAATTCCTCTACATAATCTATCTCACTGCCCGCAACGTACATTTCCGCCAAAGGGTCTAGTACGAGGACATCTTCTATGGGATTCGACCATTTTACATCTGGCCAATTCTTCTTAAAATCCCACACATAGCTAAATCCACTACAACCCCCGGCCTTAACACCGAGAGTCACGTAGTCTCCATTAGATACACTCTTGAGATATTCTATTGCACGATTAGTTATTGTAATCATACAACTATTTAGTTTAAACGATTTGCTTGTCGCAACAGATAAACTAAAACTGTCTCCCAATAGGACTTAGCCCAATCGGATTTACTCCGATTCAGTGCAATGCGGGCAAGGTCTATTCTCTTCTCTAACGAGAGTGTCAAGAGCCTCTTTCTCCCTTATCTGGTCTACGATATCCATGAAGATCGCAAAGAAATCCTTCATTTCCGCAGATTTATCTGCTTTGAACTTCGGAACGCATAGAGTTTTCACAGTCTTATCTTGTGCCATGATAGCAGTCCTTGCTTCCAGACATGATTCCATAGACGGCATTTCTGTGGTATAATCTCCACCACCAGCAATAGCTGAAACGATCAATAGAGCTTTCAACATCATGCGTAACCGTCCGATGCTTTGTCAGCAATGAACTCGTCAAAGAGATCGCCCACTTCATCGACATCATATCCAGTAATTTCTGAATTAGCATTTATCGATGCGTAAAGCTCCTCATACGTTTCCGCACCATCATTGATAGCGGTCATGACAGCATCCTCTATTGTAGTCTCTACTTCCTCTGGTTCCACAATTGGCCCCACAGGTTCAGCCTTAGCTGCGTATATTGAACTTCCGTAACCCATTATATCTTACTCCATCCGTTAGGTTCACATTTAAATTTTTCAGTACCGATTAGCACCATATCGCCAACCATAGTACTCCGACATCCATCACCATCAAACATCTTAGTGACTTCTTTATTGTTCCACCATGCATCATCGATGCTGTTGGTCAACTTAAAAGCCCTCTCTAATTTGTCTGTAGCGGATAAGGATTTTTCTATGTCTAAAAACGCAACAGTATTCACACCTGCCGGGCCATTATCATGGATCACAGCAACCTTCTCACTCTCAAGAGTTTTCAATAATGCGTCTAATTTTTTGTTCATGTCGTAAACACTCCTATTGGGGAACCGTTAACAGTCGTTTCGCCCGGACTCATAATATCACCTAGATCAACCGTTGTCACCGTTCTAAAGGTGTTACCAATTTCATCAGTTTTTTTACTAAATTCAACAGAGGCAAAAGCACCATGTTTTGAATACCTAGAAGCAACGATGCTTTCAACCGTACCAACCTTGGTAGGAAAATGAGCACCATAGTTGAAGGTCAATTTATCACCAATTTTGATACCTTTAATGTTCAGAATAGTAGTCATCGTTACACTCCTGCCCTTTCGAGAGCGTCTTTCCAGAGCTTCATTGCACCCATATCGGTAGCAAAACCTTCCTCCGATGCGAAATCCATCGTGGACGATCCCATAACGGATGTTCCAATACCAAAATCAAGTATGGCAAGAGCAATACCGTCAACGGTATCAGACCAAAGAACCTCTGTTCCGGCCCTCATTTCAAGACCACCTTTTTTCGCACTGATAAAATCGATAATTGCCATTTTTCTCTCTCTCTCTATTATATTACTAGTATACATGACCAAATAACTTTTGTCAAGTTAAATCGTAACTCATAAGTCCTTGATTTCATTAAGAATAAAAACTTTTTTCTTACCTTTACCTACGGTAAACTCAGAAAATCCGTTGGGAATAGGTTTGTTCCACCCATTTTTTCTTGCAGCAGAGACACTGGGGAATAACCCAGCTACATGCATAACGTGTGCAAGCATCCAGTTGTCCTTGAGAACAACAGCGCCAGCATCGAAACCAAATAATTCCATCTCTTCTGCGCTCACATCAAGTGATACAAAATTCACTTCACTACCCATCGACAAGGGCCTTTGCCATCATTCTTACCAAGCCAGGTTCGGCATCAGTAACCTCGACAACCTTAAAGGTGCCTTCACCCTTAATCTCATTAAGGATCATGCAATGCTCAGCAGCATTGCCAGGGCAACCTTCTGAGGTGACAATATCACCAGTTTCAATATTTCTAATTTCCCAAACCATTATATTTCTTTCTCCAATTTTTCCTCAACTATTTCCTTATACCACGCTTTCGCAGCCTTTTCAATCTCATGGGGATAATACCCAAAAATTCCCATCCTCTCTGTTGACAGAGCAAGGACTTCTTCATACGTCATTTCTTTTTTCATCATATGTAATAGTACCACAGTAAATGGCTTTTGTCAATAGGGGTAATGTCGATTTTGGGGGAGTGTGATAATTATATCACATGGGGGGAATTATCGTTTCTTCTTGGCCAACTCTAGGGCTATCCAATTTTGTGCTCTGGTATTTCTAACTTTCTTTCTTAGTAGGCTTTGTACACGTTTCCATACTGATTGAAATATGTCCTCACCAGCATCGTTGTTATCTACAATGATCATCCCACCCTTAAAGAAATTATTAAATCGTCCTATATTTGCTTGCACATCTTTCCATGATTTAACTACAATAGATTCGGGCACACTACGAGCACGTTTTGCGTTGCGTTGTAATGCGACATCAAGTGAGGTGTTCACAAAAATCATATGTGTGTCATAACCCAACTCTTCCAATCCTCTTGCTTGATCCAATAGTCTATCGGCATCATGGCCAGTACCATCTATGATGAGTCCAAGTCTACCCTCAACATAGTTTGCCTTCCTCTTCTTGGCAAGTTTACCAGCATGTTTACGAAGAGGTTCCCTACGGTCAAATTCTGATTCGGGCATCTTGAGTGACAGACTTGCCTTCTTTATAAGCAGTTCAAATGCAGGGTCAGAATTGACTATCCTGAGTCCTGTTCCACCAGTAGTCTTCCTAACTACGAAAGACTTACCACTGCCAGGGCCCCCTGCTAAGAAAAAGGCCTTAAATATGTTGGGGTCATAAACCCCCTCCTGTAATTCGTGGAAGTATTTCATTTTGTTGTCCTATTAACTCTTTTCGTAACTGTTTACGATCCTGTATGTATCTACCTTGTCTGTGCATTTCTACGATATATTTATGCTCATCTGAAATTTCTATGGGGGTACGTTCTTGGGTTTGGAAATTCATCTTCTTGATTCGGTTCTTAGTCCTTGCCATTTTTACATTCCTTTTCAGTTTAAGTTTATGGATCATAGGATTTAAGTTAATAGCATTCTCCTTTCTTATTATAGGTTATACAATTCAATTAATTCGGTTGGCCTAAGTTGAGTTTTGGGTACTGGGGTACTTTCACCAAGAGGTAAAGGTTTGTCTAAGCAATCTTTCACACAAGTCATATATATTTGATGACTTCTAGAAATTTGACTAAACGTATGATGTAGACTTCTTATCATAAAAGGGCCTCTGTAAAATTTATCAACAGATTCGTTATCTCCACTTTTTGACATAGCATTATATGGTAAATTTATCTCGACAATATCCCCTGCATGAATTGCTGTATGCCCATTAACTCTCATACTGACAGACAATCCGGCGTTCAATTGCGATGTTTTTGACTTACTTCTCTGTAACCAAGTGTTGGGATTGTATGCAGAAAAGGGATAAGTACCCTTGGAAGTTGTAAAATGAGCATCATTTTGCTTAGCAGTATCCTTTATCGATACAGGTAACAAATAACTTTTTGAAGCAAAATCTGCTACTGTATTTCCGTCTTCATCTACAGGTGATTCACTATATAATGGATGTGACTGGGCTCGGCCTTCTCTATCGAGGTCATTAATATTATGTTCATTTTTGAAGGTATCAAAATAATTATAAGTCGATGTAGAATACGTCTTATTAAAAATATCATGAGTAATAAGAGAAGACCCATATGTACCATTAGCGCTACTGCCTAGAGTATCAGCACTCATATCGATATTATAAGAATGTATCTTTGAAAACTCTTGAAGGATATTTGGTTGGCCATGAGGAAGTGTTGTTTTCCCTCTAGTATGGTCTGTTGTATAAGTACCTTTATTTTTTTCGGCATATAAACTTTCTAATGACCTAAAATGAAATCCCCACATTGTTTCATAAAACAAATATGATGGAGCTCCCATCTCAACAGATAATGCTTGCGCTTTAGCCATTTCAATCAAATCAAAAGGATGTTCATCTGTGGCTAAAACTTGTTTTAAACCACGACTAGGTTCAATAAACAAACGCTTAGTGCTTTGCAATTCACCTCTTAAAATACTTTCTACAATAGAAGAATATGTCCCTTTAAATGTCTTTGATACAGTTTTTCTTTGATTGAACATCGCTTCCATTGATATAAAATTAAGTACAAGTGTCTGATTAGTTCCACTAGTTTGAATCTGTGCTTCCGAATTATGAAGGAAAAATACTTGTTCTGTAAAGTCTATAATGTCATCTTGAAATTCTAGAGAAGGTGTTTTAAGTTTTAATTTCAAGAGCTCTTGCCCTATCAAGGGCATCAAGTTCTGTATATTAAAGTTATCAGAAAAAACAAGTGTCCCACTTAAAACTGGGTTTAAAGTATCCTCATAGATAGATATTTCAGATATCTCAGCAGTTATATCTACAGTTTGATTGTCGGCAGTGATAATTATTGCAGTCTCTAAAACAAATTGTCCAGCAAATCCTATACTGCTAGGGTCAATGGCCATTAAAATACACTCTCTGACATTAATTTTGTATATTCTTTTGAAAATAGATCCAGATATGAAGGGTCAAGAAGTTTAATTTTTCTCTTTTTATCCTGCTCAGCTTCTTCATATTCAAGGTTGGTAACTGCTGTAGCAGCAGGATAATCTGTATTAACAGTCCCTACATTAATCTTTTTTGTAGTATCTCCAGAAGTTTGTGATATTTCATAGTGATGTATCCCACTAGGATTGGAATATTTGTCTGCCATGAAAGAAAGAAATTGTGGCGTAGTCATGGGCCAATCATGATATCTATCTGTAACATCATTCATCAACAACACTATCCAATGATATTCGACATCACCATATAATTTATGTGCAATACTCTCAGGAGACTCCCCTTCTTTTACTTCGTATGTATCAAAGACAGCAGTATTTGCTTTAACCTTTGTCCTTACTGCTACTCTTCGCAAAAGATTTTTTACAAGTTTATATTTACCATCTCCTTTAGAATCGTAATATATGTTGGGCATAGCTCTAAAATACATAATTAAAATCCTTGTTCGATACGTTCTCTTGTTATCGTTTCTATTTCTGCAAAAGATAATTTAACACTAGTTCTTTGTGGTGGGGGGCCTTGATCACCAGTTCTATGTGGGGTTGGTTCATAAGTTGCATACTTATCTCCACCATATTGTACATCCATACCCGTTAAATAACAAGTAGAAATTCTGTTAAGATATGGATTTTCATTATTCTGATAAAAATAATGTATATCAAATGTGTCGGGTATTTTTAATATTCTGCCCATGCCCAAATTAGCAGTAGATCCGGCTACTGTAATACTACTTAACATACTTGGCATCATGTGTTTTTTAAAGGTGAATACTATTTCATCAACAGTTTCAGCTTCTTTTCTGCTTTTGGGTAGAAAATTAAAATCAAAAGAAAAATCTCTACGACCCACATCAGTAAACATCAATTCCATTTTACTCCCTATTACTGCACCACTCTTTATCTGTGCAATGGTTGATGCGCCTGGAGCAAATGTATCTGCTGCAGCTTTACCTGCCGATGCAGCAATCAGACCAGCACCCTCTGCAACTGAACCACCAATTTTCTCCATGTTATCCATAGTCCAAAAATCTGCTTTACCTGCCAATGCAGCAATTATAGTCTCTCCAGTATTTACTATGGCCTGAGCCCTACCAGAAATTTCATCATCTTTATAATTAGCTTTATATGATACTGAAACACTTGGAGGCATGTAAAGAGTGATGGCTCTGTCCAGTTTAACTGTAGGAGGGCGTTTAAAAGCTAAAGAACCAGATGGAGCAGAAGATACGGTACTAGCAGACCCGGCTCCCTGATTTAAATTTTCGTCAATAAAATTTTTATCTGCAAAAGCAGACTGTTTTTCTTTTGGTTTTGTACTACCTCTATTGCCGGCATGCCCTTGGCCTGCTGTTGAAACAGTAGCTACTTTTCCTTGTTTAGCCTCATTTATCATAAACATCACATAATGACCTTGTTGTTCATCACCTTCAACATTCTCTGGATATGATAAATGTTTTGATCCGCCTCCCTGATCATGAAGAGCTCTAGTGTCACTAGAATTTGTGCCGCCGCCAGGCACAACAGACCTAAGAACCGTAGAAATATTACTTGTGGCTTGTCGAGCTACAGCACCTGCTATCTGATTTGTTAATGCGCTTCCTATAGACATGTCTAAATATCCTTACGAAAGTATTTATGGATTATGGCATACAAAGGTAGATTTACTCCCAAAAATCCAAAAAAATATAAAGGAAATCCCCACAATATTGTATATCGTTCTTTGTGGGAACGTAAATTTATGGTATATTGTGATACAAGTGGATCTATTATAGAATGGGGGAGCGAAGAAATCATTATACCCTATTTATCCCCTTGGGATGGCCGAATACACCGTTATTTTCCCGATTTTTATATTAAAGTCAAACAAGCAAATGGTTCATTAAAAAAGATGATCATAGAAGTTAAACCTAAAAAACAATGTAAACCACCCGAACAACCTAAGAGAAAAACAAAGAGGTGGTATAAGGAAACAAAGGCTTGGGGAATAAATTCAGCAAAATGGAAGTATGCAAATGAATGGTGTAACAACAACGATATGGAGTTTAAGATACTAAACGAAGATCATCTAGGAATTTCGTATAAATAGTGGTATGGCTGTAAGCAAATACATACAAGCAGTTAAAGATGAAGCAAAGGGCCGACCACGATCTACTGCGTGGTATAGAGAAAAAATTAAAGAATTTGGTACGCCTGGAGCTTTAGATTTAATTCGGGACGGTAAAAGAGATAACAAACCCTTTTACGGTAAACTGAATATGTTTGTCTATGATCCAAAATGGAAAAAGAAGTTGCCCTACTACGATACCTTTCCTCTAGTACTTCCACTAGAAAATTATCCTGACGGATTTCTTGGTATCAACATGCATTATCTGCCTATATCTCTGAGGGTTAGACTTCTTGATCGATTGGTGGACTTCTCTAACAATACAAAATTTGATGAGTCTACTAGATTGGTAGTTGATTACAGCAAACTAAAAAATATTAAACTAATCAAACCTACCATACACAGATATCTAAGTGGTCAAATGAAATCACAAATACGTAGAATAGATGCAGATGAATTTACTATCGCCACTCTCTTGCCAGTACAGAGATTTAAGAAACAATCTGCTGGTGCTGTATGGTCAGAATCGAAGGGAATGATCTAATGTCAGTTGTACCAAAATTTCTAGAAGGAACAGCATTCGGTGTACTAAATGATGTTCTCTCTATGATGCGTTCTAATGAAGGATATGCTCACCCGAATAGATATGAAGTTTTGATTCATCCGCCATTAGCCCGACCAAGTGCAGTAACTAATCAATCTGCAAACGAGATAAATGAAATAGATAGCAGAGAAAAAGCCGACATTTCTATGAGATGTGAAAGTGTAACATTGCCTGGCCGTGGTGTTGCAACAGTAGATGATACTAACATATATGGCCCACGAAGAACAATTGCTAACAATGTATCATTTGCAGATTCAGTTAGTATGACATTCCAATCCAGTTCTGATTTAAGAGAAAGAGTAATGTTTGAGAAATGGCAACACGCTGCCTTTAATCCGAAAACATGGAATTTGGGGTATTACAATGATTATGTTGGCTCTACAGAAATATATCTTTTGGACAAGAACGAACAAAGAAGATATGGCTTGAAACTATGGGAATGTTTTCCAAAAGAAATAGGACAATCAGATTTGGGCTATGATTCAAACAATCAAATAATGAAAATAACTATACAAATGAATTTTAGATATTGGACAACTTTGGATATAAACCAACAGGCTCCAAGTCTGGGAGATAAATTAACACAAACATTGGTGAATAGCGTTGAACGAAATATATCTCGAAACATACCAGCAGTTTTGAGGAGTTTATGATAAAGGAAGAAAATTATGGCATTACCACAGTTACACACTGCAACTTATGAATTGGAGTTACCGTCTACAGGAGAAAAAGTAAAATACCGACCTTTCCTTGTTAAAGAACAAAAAGTTCTGATGATAGCACAAGAATCTGAAGATGACAAGCAAATAGAACAAGCATTTGCACACATTATTTCTGAATGTACTTTTAAAAAACTAGAGCCTTATAAGTTACCTCTATTTGATATAGAATTTCTATTTTTAAAAATAAGAGGAAAATCTATAGGAGAAAAAATTACAGTTAATGTTTTATGTCCTGATGATGAAAAAACTAGAACTGATGTTGAAGTTAACTTAGAAGATATAGCTGTTTTGATGAATGTTGATCATACTAATGAAATAGAACTTACAGAAAATATTAAAATGTTTATGAAATATCCTACATTGTCTGATATGTCTGGTTTTAGTAAACAAGGAGAAGTTGTTTCTGTTTTTGAAATGATTAAAAATTGTGTATTTGAAATTCATAATGATGAAGAGATTTTTAATGCTGTAGACATTTCTTCAAAAGAGTTAGATGATTTTATAGACCAAATGTCTACAGAAAACTTTGAACAAATTAATAATTTCTTTAATACCATGCCTAAACTACAACACGTAGTTAAAGTTAAAAATCCCAAAACGAAAAAAACAGGAGAAGTTAAGATAGAAGGTATGCAGAGTTTTTTCGTCTAGCCCTTTCTCATGATTCTCTGGAAAACTATTTTAAAACAAATTTTGCAATGATGCAACACCATAATTATAGTTTAACAGAGTTAGAAAATATGTTGCCATGGGAAAGGGAAATTTACATAGGATTATTGGTGCAATTTATAGAAGAAGAAAGACAAGCTATGAACGAAGAAAAAGCAAAGACACAATAATGGTGCGAGATGGTCTTATAAAGGCTGCAATAGTGTTAGTTCCTACATATATTACAGCGTATATATCAGATAAAATGATATATGTAATACCTATGTTAGCAGCTGCAAGTTTTATTGCTGCCAGTCTGACTTCTTCTCCTAACACAGATCGTAGGGTAGAAGAAGACGGATATAAAAAGGATAGTCAAGATGGATGATCCCATATTATCAGCAGAACTTGCGGCACTGGAAATTACAGAACTTCTTTTGCCTTATATTGGTATGGTGATGATTGTTATCTTTGGGTTTATGCTCAAGGATTTTGCTACTAAAATGAGTAAAGGTATTGCCTTCTCTATGAATAAGCAATTTCAAGAGGGAGATCATGTTCTTATTGATGGTGAACGAGCACTTATCGTTAAGATAGGGTTTACACAGACCGTATTTGGTGTTACAAAGAGTAATGGAGAATTTGATGGGGATTATGTGTGGAGATATGTACCCAATGAACGTATAGAATTTCTCAAACTAGAAAAGATAATTTTTGACCATACTCCCCTAAATAATAAAAGCAAGATTGCAGATAATAAAGAACAAATAAGGGAATTAAAAAATGGCACGGAAGAAGGCAAACCCTGATATTAATATCGTAGAGGTGGATCGATCTACTACGGAAGTTCAACCAGCAAGTTGGTATAATACCGCACATGCCCAAGCAATTGACAAGTGGAGAGTCTGGCCCCGAATGTTGATCACTCTCTATGGTGTCATGTTCTATAAAGTAACAGATTGGTTTATGACATTACCCGATCCTACTAATGCCCAAAGTGCATTTGTCAGTGTCATAGTAGGTGCTGGTGCTGCATGGTTTGGACTGTATTGTGGTTCTGGTGGTAGTCCCAAGAAAGAGGACAAATAAGATGGCAGATACAAAAGATACATTTGGTCCAGGTGATGTAAAAATATTTCAAACCTTTGAAAAGGCAGGGCAAGGTTTTTCTAAAGCAGTTATGAGATTTTCTAACGAAAATAGAGCACAACGAAAATTGGATAAAGAAGGAGCAAAGAAGACTGCCGAAAATTTGCAAGAAGCAAAGGATGAATTAAAAGCACTTAACAAAAAGATTGCCAAAGGAGAATTTGTCAAAGATAAAAAGGGAGAAGAACTACTCCGAAAACAGTTAGACGAACTGAAAGAATCACGAAAAGAAATAGGCAATTTTCAAACAGATGAATTAAAAGCACATAATGAGAAAGAGGCAAAGGTAAGTGCTCAACTCTTAGACCTAGAAAAAAATGGTGCTTCTCATGATAAATTAAGATCACAACGAGATGAGTGGCAAAGAAAAAAAGATGCAGCACAAGTACTGACTGATGAAGAAAAAGACAAAAAACGAGGTTTCATTTTCACAAAAATGTGGAAAGGCATCAATGGTCTTGGTGAAAGTGTTAAAGGAGCATTTTCAAAAGTAGGCAAGGCAGGATGGATAGGATTTAAAAGTGCTTTGTTTGCAACGGGTATATTGTTATTAATCAGATTTTTGGAAAGTAAAGCATGGCAAGATATAAAGAATACAATCAAAAAATTTATAGATGAAGGTGGTTTCGATTTTATTAAAAAAACATTGAACTCGGTCTATAATTGGTTATTTGGAAAGAACAGTGTCTTCAAGAGAATGGGAAAAGTGTTCGATGCATTTTTTGGAGAAGAAGTTTGGGGTCATGAAGGTATAGAAGATGAAGGTGGTTCTTTTATGAAGGGCATGAAAGAACTTATTAAAGAATTTGGGTATTGGCCGATTTGGGTTGCTGCTGTCGCAGCAGCAGCAATACTTCCTGGCAAATTGCTATTATTGTCAATTGCAGGAAGTGCGATATGGTGGGGAGCAAAAGGAATTTGGACAGCATTCACAGCATTAAGTGGATGGGTAGGAGGTTTCGCAAAAAAGATATTCACAGGGATAGGAGCATTCCTCAAAGAGAAATGGGCAAAATCTCCAATAAAAGAAGCATTTAAAGGTATTGGTGCTAAATTTACTTCAATACTTGATAAGTTTAAAACTCTTGTTAAAGGAGCAGTAGATGGTGCTGGAAGATGGTTAAAGGAACTGGGGAAAAAGGTTGCTGATGCTGTACCAACCCGATTCTTAACCAAAGTCCCTGATTATATCAAAGGTGCTGGCAGGGCAGCAATGGGTGCTGGAAGCAAAATAATAAAACCTACAGTTGCAGCAGCAACTTATGTCGGTAAAGGTTTTAAATCAGGTCTAAAGTTAGCAGGAGCAGCATTAGCAAAAACAGGAGTAGTAAAAAATGTAACAGCAGCAGCAGTTAAAGCAGCAGCAATGAAGGCAGGAAAACTTACCAAAAATGCTGCAAAATTTAGTGGTTTTGTAGCAAAAAGAGTACCTGGTTTAGGTCTTACACTGGGAGCAGGACTTGCAGCACTTGCATTATCACAAGGCAGATATGGACGTGCAGCAATGGAAATGCTGTCTGGTGCTGCTTCAACTTTTCCTCCTCTGGGAACAGCACTTTCTGCTTCACTGGATGCTATGATGCACCGATCCGATTACGGTACAGGTATATTAGAGGCAGATGTAAAAAAGGCAACTGATGAAAGTATTGCAAAGTTGGCAACACCTGGACTTCAAGATGAGGCAAAGGCAAAAATTATTGCTGCTAAAGGAAATACAGGGAATTTTGGTGGTACGGATATGTCAGCAATTTTACGAAAATCGATGCAAAAGAAGCATGATGATCAAAAGGCAGCAGCATTAAATCCATATGTACTAAGAGCAGGAGAATCCCATGCAGATGCTGTGTCAAGAAATTTAAGAGATTTTGATGCCTCTGATATGGATGCGGAATCGAGGAAAGACTTAAATCAGTTCATCAACCAAGAAGTAAATAATAACAACGGTATAAATCTGGGACCAATTATGCCAGCACCTGTCTTAAATTGGAGTCCAGAACAAGCAGCACTGCAAATATATTATCTCGGTCCTGGAAAATAAAAAAAAGGGAACCCAAAGGTTCCCTTTCTTAAAGCATGTGCTTATTAGTTAACTCGAATTTTTACATCCTTGCACTTGCCACTAAGCAAATCACTCAGATTAACATATCCAGTACAATTTGCAGTGCTGTTAGTTTTTTCAAACCATGCACGATTACGATTGATGCCTGGAAATCTCTTATCGAAATCATCCAAAGGTTGCCATGCACCTCTTTCATATCCACGGTTGGGACCAAGTTCTGGCATCCTGACATCTCTCCACCCATTACGAGAGTTTCTTTCGTTTTGACGTACTTCAGTAACTGAAACAGATCGAGAAGGTCTTTCTACCTTACGCACTGCACGGATGATACGATTTATCCTCATATCAGGTCCGACAGTAATTCCAGTACCGATCACTCTGTTAACAACATCATAATCAGCACAACTGAATTTGGGTGGATTGGTTAGTACCACAGTCCCAGGACGTACACTGTCAGAACAGGTCACTGTGATCGTTTTAGGTAGTTCTACTGTAACCTGTCGATCTTCTGCAAGAGCAACGGTTGAGAGTAGTGTGGTTGCAAATGCAACTACGAGGGTCTTTTTCATGCTTAATCCTTTTCAGCAAGTTTTTCAAAATAGGAGATGGTATCTTCATCTCCCTCATCTGTTACAGATACGGAAGGAACAGGTTCCTCTTTTGTATCTATCGTAACAGTCTCTTCTGGTTCATCAAATGAAGTAGTTACATTACCTACTTTAGTTGTACCAGCAAGAACCGTATCCAGACGAGTCTTTAACTCATCATAGGATTTAAAATTGGTGGGAGCAGTATAATCCTTGAGGGAATACTGTTTCTTCCACACCTCTTCTAGTGCATCATCCTCATCAAATAATGCAGAAGGTTTCTTGTCAAACTCTGACTTGTCATAGTTCCAGAAACCATCAACCTTCCGAATTTTCAATTTAAAGTTTGCACCCTTCCAGAAATCAAATGGATTGATTGCAACCTCATCCTCAAATGCTGGTTGCATCGTTTCCATAACCTTATCAAAGATTTTCTTACCGAAACGGAACAAGAATACCTTACCCTCATTCTCAGGATGTTTGGGATCTTCTACAACATAGATGTTAGAGAAGTATTGCAACTTTCTCTTCTGCCTACGAGCAATCTCCTTATCAGACTCCACACCAGAATTCCAGTATGCAGTATTCATTTCTGATACAGGGTCTTTCTGTCCGATTGTGGTAAGAGAATTCTCAATATACCACTGACCAGTTGGACCTTGGAACGCATGGTTCCAGACCTTTGCCCACGGAAGTTCCTCACCCTTGACGGCAGGAAGAAAACGAATGACTGCATAACCATTACCAGTTTTATCCAGTTCTGGTTTCCACAGACGTTCATCAACGTATGATTTCTTTTCGAGGGGTTTGTTTTCCTCTTCGACTGCACCAAGCAGTTTGTCCAAGGTATTTTGTTTTTTCATTGCAGTTAACGACATATGTATCTCCTTATGTTTTCGTATATTTGCGTATGTTACGTATGTTTAAATTATATGTAGTGTATCACAAAGATCGTCTTTTGTCAAGTAACTTAGGTTCGAATAATGAAATTTTTCTTCCAGTTGACAATCTACCCAGTAAAATTCGACATCTTTAAATTCTACAAAAGTTGCTTGCATTTGCTGAACCCAATTGAGAGGATTAAATCCTTTGGAGTCAGCAGGAAGATAATTATCCGTACCCTTGTAAATGTTATTTAGGGGTTTCTCATACTCACTTAAATCAAACCCTAAAATGTATACTTCTCTTGATCCATTCTGACATGCAAGGTGCATTGCAGAACATCCAGTAGACCATCCTCTAGGGAAATCAAAATGAATAACCTCATCGTTCTCTTTTACCCAAGTGATCCAAACACCAGTATCCTTTTCCATCTTTTGGATAAGATCAGGTTTATCTAGGTTAGGGAATTTTTCTAATGCTTCCTTGACTTTCTCTTGCACTGTAGCAGGGTCTTTACCTCTAATCACACATTCACTATGTCCGTAGGCATCCCCTTCAGAATAGAAAACAAATTCCTTGGGAATATCAAATCCCATCAAAAAAGTCTCTCCAACAGCACTTGGAAGTCTTTGCCAATCCGTGAAGAAACACGTATTCGACAATGCGTAACCTGAATCATATATCTCCTGTTGCATAGCAGGGTCAGTTGCCACCAGACAATCTACTTCACCATCACGATAAATTGCATTACATCCCCAGACGTTGACCCCATCCTTTGCTATAGTTTGATGGCAAGGTTTAAACCATGATCTGGATTCTCCATTGCCTACAATCAAAGATGTTCCTGATAAGTATGATGGCACCCACATAGGATCAAAACTGTCCATTCTAACAGAAGTGTCCAACACTACTTTTCTTCTGCACTAATTTTTACTACTGCTTCTTGTGTTTGTGAGGGATTTTGACTGCAACCGATTTCATCTAAAGATACTGTCCATCCTTCTGCAAGCATCATCTCTACAGTAGAGAGTCCTCTATCCTTAATAATGCCACTCCAAGAATGTATAAAGTCCTTACATTCCGTTTGCGTGTCAAAGTGTCGGGACAAAACATGAACCCTCTCATCTCTTGTCTCTCCGTCTGGACCTGTTATTGTAAATGCTAACAGAAGCATAAATGTTTTAATCATGTATTTTTCCTTTCAATTCGTCTACTCTTTTACGCAAAACATTAACTGCTGTTCGTAAATTTCCAGAGTTATGATCCTCACACCGACTTTCAAGAATTGCTATCTCTTCCATTAAGACAATTATTCTATCAACCGTTACTGTATTATACTCATTACTATATTCTTTAGTTGCCATCTCTTAATGCCCCCCAACTGCAAGGAAATTTTTCCTTTGCCAAATCATCGATTTGATTTGCTACCATTTGTGTTTCTAATTGTGCATCATCCTTACAACGTAGATTACATACCCTTGCAAATGCATACAGAGTACCACTCCAATACCATTCTGTCATCATTGCTTGAGGTAGAACCATACGTGCTTGTTCTGGACATACTCCCTTCCTGAGAAGTTCTTCATATGTCCATTTTGCACTTCTTAATACCTGTTGATAATCATTCACCATATCCCCACGTGGATTGATGTCTATCTCTTCATCAGAAGAACCTTGCTTTTTATTTTGAGGTGAACCCCTCCAAATGTCGGGTTCATAGAATGTTACTTCGTCTTCAACGTATCGTCTTGATACCTCATTCCATACTAATCCAACTTGATGCTTAACCAACTGTCTTGCAACAAACACTGGTGCCTTGATATGAAACTGCATTGATGCATGACCAAAAGGACTCCAATGGTCATGCTTGGCAAGATATCGTATTAACTTCTGATCAGGGAGAGACAACTCAGACCCCTCATCACAGATGCTCTTGCGACCAGACCACTTAGAAGTTTTTGCAAAGGAAACCCTTGCGGAATTGACCACTGATAAATCACTACCCATGTGATCTACCAGTGTCACCATTTGTTCGTTAGTACTTGCCATTGGACCTTTCGGGTGATTGCCAATTGCCGTGCTTCTTATCTTGTCGAGGATTGTGTCTACGAGGACGATATCCTTTTGGCCATTGAGGTGGACGTGTTCCTAGTTGTTTAACTCGTTCTGTTAACTGTTCATTTTCTACAGTCATTTCAGAAAGAGCAGATTGTAAATCCTTGACCTGTTTAGTCAGTTCAAAAACCTTTGCTTCATAAAATCCTTCTTCACGAATTGTGGGATCACCATCTAGATGTACCGTAACGTCCATTAATTAAACTCCTCTTCTTCTATTAACTTCAATAGTTTCATTTTATACTTTCTTGGGTCAATTGTCAAGAACCTTTTGTAATCATTCATCAACTTTCTGGTGTCTTGCCAAACTATATCATCACTCAACTGCTTATCCCAATTCTTACAGTATTCTACCAGTACTTCGAGTACTATCATCGTTTCGATGGAGACTCGTTTTCCAAGATATTCTTTTAGTAATTTTGGGTGAGTATTGCTATGAACTTCAAATAGAGGTTCGAACTCTTGAACTAGGGAATGCATCTCTACAGCAAACATATCAAAGAAACCCTCTCTTTTGAGTCTCCATGAATCATAGTTCTCATCAGTGAAATTGGCAATGTATCCCTTTCTGTCTTTGACAAAATTTGAGAGCAACCAATTTTGGATCTCTTTGGGATCGTCATATTTTTTGGAGAGTCGAGCAAAGAAATATCTGTCCTTGCGTTTGTAAAAGGAATCCCTTGATACCTTGGTCTTACCTTCATACTGCACAAAGTCATATTTACCCTTACCGAAATGTGCCTTCATCGCACAATACATAAGATATATGTCAACAGGTGCCATTAGTCCATAAATTTTCTATCTTTGATTAAATGCATTAGTCTGTGTCGAAGCACTAGAACGAACAACCAAAATAAACTGTTCGATCTATAAGTCCCATTTGGAACTTTCAATTCATATGTCATAAATTTACTCTTTCTTCAATTTCCAATATATGTAAGGTTCACCACAAGGGACTGATACCTCATCTTCTTCATTTGTCCAACATTGTAAAGGAATAGATTTTGCGGTTGGATCAAGAGCAGACTTACCAACGTAATGCCACTCTGCACCCTTTGCTCTATCTATCGCAACTTTATCAAAAAATTCTTTATTACTTGTCATAAAAAGTACTGGTATCAGAATTAAAAATATTGCGAACATACTAACTCCTAAACTGGTAACTGTGCTTGCCTTGGTAGGAAGTTCAACTCTCTAGCATTTGCTTCAATTTTTTCTTTCAGTCCTTTTGAAATAAGGGAATTAACCGTGTCTGGTTCTATTCCCTCTTTATCACAATACCATAAAACTGCTTCCATATGAGAAATTTCTTTATTCTTCACAATGTTCTCAATTTCCAGTGTGAAAGTTTTAGGTGTATTTAAACTCAATTTATATTCCTTATAAAGTTGTGGGGTTAACCATAGACCCCACTCGCACTTATTTGGGAGTGATCCCTAAAATGGGGGTTTCTGTTGCCAAGTACCCCCGAACTCCGATCTGATTATGCTGCGAGAGCAAAATCCTCAATTGCAAAGTTATCGTTTGCGTTTACTAATTTGACCAATAACGGAGTCATCCGACAATTCTCCACTTCTCTATTACACGTCAGTCGATCCTAATTCACCCCCCTCAAAAAAAGATTAGGTAAACTACACCACTGAGGAGAAACACGTCTGCACAAATAGACCATACCATATATGCTCTTAGCATCCACTTACTTACCTCTTGGACTAGGGGGTTCTTCATTGTCATACCCCTGTAGTTCTTTTTCCACGTTAATCTCCTTTTGGTGGAGGTGAGGGGATTTGCACCCCTGTCCTGTACGTTTTTCAATCCATATCATCGAATTGTATTCTATTTATAGTAGCATACTGGGGATCTTTTGTCAATCCCTTCTCGCAGATATACCTGTTTTCTTAGGAGGAAATTTTACCCCCTCTACATGAACGTCTTTCCCTATAGAAAGAAAACATACATATGGTCCAGGTATATATTCTAAAACTGTAGTCTGCCGAGTTTGGTTGTTATATAACATAATCACATTATAACCAGTTTGTACATCTTTCCACATTGCAAGAGGTCTTTCTTTTGCAATATTTGTAACTGCTTCCAATGTTGTTTTAGGATCACCACACATAAGAGGTTTCATTGTGCTAATAACTGTAGGCACAGCACCTTTAGGTTTTTGTCTTTGATGTTCTGTCTTTTCTACTTTGGGTTCTATTTTGGGCAATGGGTCTTTGGGTGGTACTGTGTTAGTTGTCTGGCACCCCATCAACAGAAACATTACCACTATTGCTAGATACTTCATTCTCGTTTCTCCAATCCGTAACGGTTTCTGTTAACGCATCCAAATAATCATACTTCTTCTTCACAAATTCTTGTACTGTACCGTCTTCTGTTACTACTAGGATTACTATTTGGGAAATGTCAATGCCTGTTCTTTCTTCGAACATTTCTGCATATGCAGAACCTTGAATGTAATAGTTTTCGTTCCAATCATCCTTACGTTCTTTGGTTGAGGTTTTAAAATCTATTGCTGATAGCACACCATTATACTTCGCAATACAATCTACTCTACCTGCTACCTTATATTTATCACTATAGAGTCCTGCCTCTTGTGCATATATGTCATCTATATTACACAATACTTTTTCTTGCAACTGAGTAAATATACAATAAGGTAGAAAATCCTTCTTATGTTCCTCCCATTTTGAGGGAAAATTGGTGGACATATTATTGAGGTAGTCTTCACACATGTGATGAACTTTAGTTCCTCTAGATGCTGCTTTACCAGAAACATAATTAGCAACCTCATTGCCTACCTTCTTTCTCCAAGCAGTCAATCCTTCCTTGCCTCTACTAGAGAGCACTGTAGTTATAGAAGGGTATTCATTACCTTCTGGGGTTACGTAAAATCGTTTTTTGTCTACTGTTTTGGTTTCCAGTGGTGGTAATGCCACTGACACATGATTAAATGTCATATACTTCTCATCCTTACTACTAATCGATCTGCTCTTCTGGATACTTGTTTGTACCATCTGCTATCGACCATCTCATCTGCTGCTTCTTCCCAATTTCTGGCATCCACACCACGTTTCATTCCTTTAAATTTACTCAATCGAGTATACCCCATATTAAACATCATATTGGCAATGATCAATTGTACTTCTTCGGGCAAATGTTCAAACTGGACATATAATCGTTCGCAGTCTGACAGTACGGATTCGATATCGGAATCGAATGCTTCTTGAACTCTATCACTACTGACTTCTGTACCAACGGAGGTTCCACACTCAGGATCATCATCAGTGATAAGATGACCAATACCAAAGGTAGGATAACCAAGATGATCCAAATATACCTCATATTTACAACCCTCATCATTTGCTAACTCTTCTCTTAGTCGATACGTATCCATATCACATTAACCCCTTATATCTTTGGTTCTCTATCTCATCCTCAATTTCTTGTTCTTTCTTGGGACGGATAGGTGTTACATCTGCCCAGATGTTCCAATTCATTTTCTCCAAATATTCCTTTATTTTCTCATTCATTAATCAACTCCTATCCCCAATTTCATTTTATTAATAATATAATTCCTCACAAACCCAGACCGTACTATATCACCTATAGTAAATTCGAGGCAATTAAACTCTTCCATCTCCATCAAAATTCTCAGGAAATCATGAAGACCATTCTTCTCATTCTGCCTTGTCAAATCCGTCTGGTCAAAATCCCCACAAAATATTATCTTGGAGTCCTGTCCTACCCTCGTAATGATGGTATCCAATTCATGAAAATTAAGGTTCTGGCATTCATCTACTATAATGATAGAATTGTCAAATGTCAACCCCCTTAGAAATGAAGTCGATAGGAAGAATAGAGTCCCTTGTCCCTTGAGTCTATCGTATAGTGTATTAAACTGTTGTTCATTTGACATTTCAAACATAAACTGAACCATGTTCATGTATGGAACCTGATATAGAGATGCCTTGTCTTCCTCATCTCCTGGGAGAAACCCTATATCTCTAGTAGGTATTAATGACCGCACTAATACTACTTTATCAAACTTAGTCTTTAAGTCTAACACATCTTTCAAAGAAAGGTAAAGAGAAACAAAGGTCTTCCCTGTTCCTGCTGCACCAAAAAGAAATTGGTTCTTGCCCTTCTTCCACGTATCAAAGACTATCTTTTGATTGTCCGTGATATGCTTAATGGCAACTAGACTATTCGCATTAATGTCTTTATTTTTCTTTCTGCTTGCCATGTCATAAAATCCTCTATTGACTCATATAAGTCACTTACGTATTGAAAGTGAGAAGGGGATAAAGGATATCTCTGTACCCCCCTCTCTAACGGCACATATGCGGAGGGACTTCCCAGCTTCCTTGGATGCTGTGCATCAGTGCTGAAGTTCGATTTCTCGCATGTGCCATTATTATTTATATTTGTTGATAACATTTCTTGCCTTGATTTGAGCATTAGACTGACCACTTCCATACTTATCTGCTAGGGGAGAAGTAGGATGTGCAGATGCAATTCTTTGCATATTCTCTGTGAATCCTCCATCTACTTTAGGACCAAGACCCATAAGATGATCTCCTGCAATTGCTACAGGTTTAATGATTTGTTGTATATGGGGATTGTCTTCTAGATACTGCCCTCTGGCAGAAATTGTCATAAATTCATCCCACTCCCTTCGGAGTTGTGCATCATAAAATGTGTATGTCGGCATTATAAATCCATTTCTAATTGTTTCTCATCACCACCCAATAGTGCAACTTTTCTTTTAAGTGCATATGCTTGTTCAACTAATTCTTTCTGTCTTATCAGTGCTTGCTGAAGAGTCTTCTGCAATTCAAAGACTTCTCTTTGATACATCAAACTTGTGTCCATAGCAATCGACTCATTTAACCTACGTCCCATGTAGTTCCAGTAAGGTTCTCGTTCCATTCTATCACTCCAAGTCCTGTTCTATTTAGGTCAGAACTTTTTTCCAATTTCCCAACGATAGAAGATGTGATCACCTATACGTGTAGTCCTACGTTTAACTTTTGCCCATGCTGGTCTAACATAATAAGCATGGTAAAATAAAGCACCATCAGTTATATCGATGAATGCTATCTTATTATATACTATTGACCTTGCTATTGTCAAGAGTCTTGTGTAAGTATCTATCTCTTTAGGTATGTCACTACGTCCATCACAATACCAAGAAAATTGACATTTATGCCTGATAGGAAAAAATTCACCATTCTTCTTCCAACTCTCTCTGGTTGGTCCCTGTTCTACTACCTCGCAGACGGTGTTGGGGAATCGTTTGTCCTTCACACGATTGAATACAACAGCAGTTACACCAAGAAGTCCAGCACTACCTTGTCCTCTTGCCTCATGATACATGTTGAGTGCAAGACATTCTGCTGAACTGTCAGATTTAATCTCTGTAGCATTAGCAGGACTAATGAAAATCAGTCCTGCAACTATAAGTTCTGCTGGAGTCATTAGAATATTATAAAACCGAGTACCAACCCGACAAGTATCCATTCTATCGGTGACATTAAAATACTACCATACAAAACCACCCTGCCCCAAACATGGACAGGACAAAGATTGTATCAACCAATAGAGAAATTCTGGTTTTCTCACTCATCAGGCATACCCCTCTGAAGCATTATCTGCACAAAACTCATCAAAGAGATCCCCAACCTCATCAACATCATATCCTGTAATCTTAGGATCTGCATTAAGTGAGGCATAAAGTTCCTCATAGGTTTCGGCACCATTAAAAATTGCCGTTGTAACAGCATCCTCAGTTTCAAGAAGATCTTTTACTGCTTCACCAGCAGGACCAGCATTTGCCCATTTAGACCTATCTTTCACAACAGGTGTTGCTTTATTAGCATACACATCTACACCATATGACATTATATATTCTCCTTCATTTCAGAACAATCACCTAATCCCTCAGTTTCACACCAACGGATAAACAATCCCAACTGACAGCCGAATGCCTCAATTTCCCAAGGATAGTCAAAGTAATCCATATCATTCATATCGTACTTTTTCTTCATAAACCTAACCATGTTAGACTTTGAATACTCGTACATTTCACCTTTGACCCACTGCTTTACATGAACCATCTCATGTGCAAGGTTGATCAAAATGTCTCTAATACTGATGCTGGAATCCAGATCAATAGTAAATTCTCTAGGAGTCTTTCTTAAATCGTCCCACTCATCCCAGATGCAAAATCCTTCTGCACCTTCTTTGTCTGCCAATTTCCAAGTCAAATTGATGGTAAGTTCTAGAGTCTTGACTAATCTTTTACCCATCAATCTTTCTGCATAATCCCATACAGCACTTTCGACCAGTTTCCTAGTCTTTTTAGTAGAACCTTTAATATTTAATAGCATTAGAATGTTCCAGTTGCTACCAGATACAATGCACAACCAAACCAAACAATGGTTCCGAAAACTATAAATTTCATCATATGTATATAATAGCAGATAAAAGAGATATTGTCAAGTAAAATCGTACTCACTAAGTCCTTGATTCTAAACGATTTCGTAAAAAACTTCGATAATCTGTCCAACCATCTGAGGTCTGAAACCCCCAAACCCTTGTTCTACGACCATGCCAAAATAAAGTCCAACAAGGTTTGTTCTTCTTTAGTTCCAACCAATGAAGGTCAGTAGATTTTTTTGTTCTCCAAGAACCTGGACCTCTCCAAAAAGTACCTTTTGGTGTGTGCTCATAATATCCTCCACTAAGGATAAATGTACCCCAACTCCAAGGGTGGTCATGCAGAATAGGTTCATCAGATAGGACTATCTTATGCAAATATGCGTTGAAAGGAACTCTTATATTCTCTTCCAGATGCCCAGATTTTTCTCTGAATATAAGGTGATGTCGGATCATGTATGGGGTTTTACCATCACGATCATAGATAACTCGTTTTCTTGTCAAAGACATTATTCATATACCCTGTTGTGTGTACTATTCACTCTAACAAATGTAGCACATTTTGTCAAGTCCTTTAGACGATTTGCACCAACATAAGTACAGGCAGATCGAATACCACTAAGAATATCATTAACTGTATCCTGTACAGGACCACGATATGGTACTATCACGGATTTTCCCTCTTCACCCCTATACTCTCTATTAGGATGTCCATGTCGATCCATAGCAGTTTTGGATGCCATTCCATAGAATTGCATACCTACTGGTTCTGGGTGATCATCTTTAAATATCAACTCACCGTCACACTCATCATGTCCTGCTAACATACCACCAATCATTACAAAGTCAGCACCTGATGCAAATGCTTTCACTACATCTCCAGAAGAATTACAACCACCATCTGCTATGATGTGACCACCAACACCGTGTGCAGCATCGGCACATTCTATAACAGCACTTAACTGTGGATACCCTATACCTGTCTTGGTACGAGTAGTGCATACACTGCCAGGTCCAACTCCTACCTTCACAATATCAACACCAGCAAGAATCAACTCTGCTGTCATGTCTGCTGTTACTACGTTCCCTGCTATGATTGTTGCGTTTGGAAGCAACCCTCTCAAATGCTTAACAGATTCTACAAAATTGATAGTGTACCCATTTGCTACGTCAAGACCAACAAATGCTACATCTTTGTATGTATTGGCAACACCTACTAACTCTAATATCTCTTTGTCTGATATACCAGACATGACACAAAGTTTGTTCCTCCGTTCTGCTAGGTGCCAAGACATACCATCTTTGTTATAGTGCCTAGCAATACAAGTCACCAGACCATGAAGACTCAACTCTCCATGCATTTCAAATGTACCAGTAGTATCCATATTACTTGCCATAATAGGAACCCCTGTCCATTCTTTTTTACTATGATAAAAGGTATAGTTTCTGGACAACTCTACATCATTTCTAGATGTGAGAGTTGACCTCTTAGGACGGATTAGTACATCAGAATAATCTAGTTTAATATCATCCTCAATGAGCATTAGTCTTCCATTTCCATAAACATTTCTTTCTCTGCACCACAGTCAGGGCAATACCAATCATCTGGAATATCTTCCCATCTGGTGCCAGGTTCAAATCCTTCTTCTTTATCTCCAAGTTCTTCATCATAGATATAGTCACATGCCATACATTGCCACTTTCTATAATCCATCTACTACTCCAATTCTACAAATTTTTCATGGGGTGATTTACACTCAGGACAATACCAATCGTCTGGTACATCTTCTGTTTGATGCATTGCAGAAAACATCATTGTAGGAGTCCAAGGTCTAACTTTGCGACGATAGACAATACCTACTTTTTCATCATAAACATAACCACATGACCCACACTTCCATTTTTTAAAATGGGCATCAACCATTTGCTGGACCTGGGGTCTGTGGATAGACTACAGGGTCTGGTAACATATATTCATCTGTCCAGTTAAATGCTTCTCTCACTACGTTAGCAGAAAGACCCTTATATTTCTGATGCAAAATCTTGTCCTTTGCTGCAACAAGAACATCTGCTTCATCTGGATGCAACCCTTCTAACATCTGAACGAACATACTCTCTCGTTTATTCTGAGAAAGTTGTGGATTGCCACCCACAATAAAATGATAGAGTTTCCTATGTTCATAAGAGAGAACATTGTGCTCAGTGCCTTCGGGTGCATCATTTTGAATATAGGGTACTTCACCGTCTGGTAATGCCCATTTGACTTTAGGATCAAATGAAGATTTAATCACTTGCCTAAGACCATCAGAATTATATTGTCGCAAATGAGCAACCTTTTGGTTTTTAGTTTTTAGTTTAGACACCTTGTCCAAAATTTCTGAAAATAGTGGGGTGTAAGTTTGTTCTGGCATTTAGAATTCTCCTATCGATTCGGTGAGGTTCCTCAACCTCTTTTCTATAAAATAATCTAACAACTTGCTACGATCACCTTCTTGTGCTTCCTGATATTCCTTCAAAATTGTAATATACAGATCATCAGGTGATAATGACAAATTGATAAGTTTCTCGTTTCTTTGATAGTTCCGTTTTATTTCTTCAGTAGGTAAACCATTTTCCTTAAACGATTCTATCTTCTTTTTTCCCAAAGGACGTTGCCGTAATTTATCTTTAAAAGTATGATCAGGTGATAACACATTAGGTATACCGTCACTAGCATCACCCTTTAAAATATGATCTTTCAGATATTCTTCAGAATTTGTACCATTGATCATTCTCTTTGTTATCGGACTATATTGTGATACGTTCTTATATTTATGTAATTGAATAAAGTCCTTATCACCAGAAAGAATCAATGTCTTGCCATTGTCATATTCAAATTCAAGACATAGTGCAGCAATTATATCATCTGCCTCGGCACCGTAGACTTCAAGATGCTTATAAGGGAAGAACTCTTTAAGTTCTGATTTGATCTCATTGAGACATTCAAAAATTGCGTCCCAATCCTTATCAGAATCTTCTCTTGTCTTTTTACGATTGTGTTTATAATTTGGAAAATAATCTCTCCTCCAATAATGCTTGGAGTCATAACATAATATCAGTTCACCGTATTCCTTATGAAATCGTGAACGATACATCCGTAACGAGTTAAGTATCATATGACGTACTGTATTGCCATCTGGTTCTGTTGTCTTTTCCATATTCAGATGCATCATGACACTTGCCACTGATATCTGATTCATATCAACTAAAATCATCTTTTCATTTGCATATGAGCATTAAAACTCATACTCCTTCTTTCACCTTTAACATGAAATGGGTAGACAAAGTGTTTCAAATAGGAAGGGAAAATTAACCACTTACCAACTTCTGGTTTAAATTTCAAACCGTCACTCCTAAAATCACATGCCTCACCATACATAAATTCGATCAAACCATTTGCAGGGTAATGGTCTTCAGCATCCTCTTGATATTCACCTTCCATGTCATCTGGTATTTTTAAATAGATGACTGATGAAAAATCACCACTATGTTTGTGCCAAGGATTATACTCTCCAGCATATTGACTGACAATCCAACTTTGGGTTAAATGGATATTTTCTACTTTTGGTACTGTACTATACCCTGCCATCTTGTACCAAGTGTATGCTCTATTCTTGTCTCTTATATAATTTAGGTAGTCCAGACATCCCTTCTTCATGGTATCAGACAAATACTTCTTGTCAGATGTAGAGGTGATTGGTATCTGAATTTCCTTGTGAACCTTGCCCACCAGATTATCAGACCAATCCCATTGAGCACTTTGATGCTCACTACCTAACACCCTATCTCCGACCTCATTTACAATTCTAACAAACTTCTCTGGTATGGAAGTTTCTAAAATCGTAGGACTGAATACTTCATACCAAGTCTGATCCATCATTTTCCAATTCACTTACAAATTTTGTTGTCTTAACAACCTTGTTCATATCCAATTCTGTTGACAATGTGTTAGTTTCATCTATAGTCGAAACTGTCAACTCTTTCATAATATCACTCATAGGGTGTTGAAATCCCATTTCCCTGTATACAACACTTTTAACACACTCTATTATAAACCCCATATCATGCAGAAATTCATTAGAATCTACATCAAATCCATTCTCATGGATAGTATGTATTAACCCCACCATTACCTGTTCTGTTAACTCTTCAGCAAATAATAATTCTTCACGTTTTTTTACTAACTCTTCGTTTGGGACTTTTACGTTTCTTTTTGTCCACGGTCCCTGTATTACGTTTTCTTGGTTTTCGTGTTTTGGTATTTTCATTTTCATTGTCCTCAGTGTAAACCATCCCCATATCTGGATAATATGTTCCTATATCTCGTTTGACATTTCCATCTTTATCATAAGCAAGAGCAACACATTTCCATTTTATTCTCTTTTCCTGATGTTCTCCAAAGAAATTATCTACCCAATCACCGTCCCTCAAATATTTTACCATACTACGAATATATGCCTCATGCATACATTGCCTAGCATATGCCCCTTTAATTCCCTGTCTTACTCCAGCACGTTCAGCATTTGCAAGACCTTTCTGTGTCTTAATCCAGACCTTAACCTTTTTAGGATGGGCAGGATGCTCATCAGGTAAATCTCGCAGTGTGGGATGAATCCCACTTTGTCCATAATCAGGATTTTTCTCTGCACGTTTTTCTCTTGCTTTCTCAAGACGTTTTGCAGCAGCAACACGTTGCTTCTCAGTCATGGGTTTACGTTTCTTACGTGCCTTCTTAGGTGCTTCCCATGAACTGTTATCAGTCTCAACTACAATCTTACGTTTTACCATCTTTCTATTTATCCTACCTTCAGAAAATATGCGACTAAACCATTTGCGAATATCGCAAGTGCTACTGCATTGACTACAATCAATGCACGATCATTCCAGACAATTGCTACTGCTAACCAACCACCTATACCAACAAAATGAAAAATCAAATTTATTGGATATACGTTGTTGGCAGTAAGTATCATACCCAAAGTAATTATTAAAGAAGACCCCCACTTAACATACCAAATTAAAGGATGATGATGTTTTAGTGGAGTACTTGTTTTAGTTGCGTGTTCGTGATCTTTCATTAAGTTAACCTAAACTGAAACACTTGCCATCACGAAAAAATATGCTGCAAATAATCCTAAAGATGCACCACCTAATACTAGTACTGTCCATGCTATTATTTTAAACCATTTCATTTATTGTCTCCTCTTACTTTCTTCTGCCTCTTTCAATGCCTGTAATCTTAACTCTTCAGCAGAGTGTGTAAATCCTTCTCCCCACAATCCGTTATTCCACTTAAAAACTTCTTCTATTGCTTCATGTTCTGTTGCAAACTTATTCCATATCTCAGGTTCACCCTCAAAATGGTTTATGATAACTTGCCAACCAAATTGACTTTTTCGAACTTCTGCTAAACCATCATTCTTTGACATTAGAAACCAAATTCTTCAAGACGTTTTTGTTGTTCTTTTTGTGCTCTCCGTTTTCCTGCTGCCTTTGCACGTCTACGTTTAGTTCCTCTGGACTCGAAAAACTCCCTTTTCCTTAATTCATTAAATAGACCATCTTGCTGAAGTTTCTTTTTAAGAATCCTACATGCCTTGTCTACATTATTATTTCGTACATCAACTTTCATCAATACATTTCCTTTACTTCCCACTCACCATTTCTTTTACAAGCAGTTCCACGCACTTGTCTTGCTTCACCTTTAACAGTTACTTTAGTAACAAACTCTCGGCAATCTCCATTTGTAGATACTGCCTTTGTAGCAATTGCCACTGGTTTATTTGGATTTTTCCAATAACCAATTTCTCCATCTCGACCATGATCAAGTACACGTTGCATTAACATTGCTCCATGCAATTGATCTACCTTATCAAATGTTGCCCCAATTTCATGCCCAAGAACAAGACCAATAACTGATGCTACAGCAGTAGTCAAAGGATCACCAGTTTGAGCACCAGCATATGCTCCTAAAGCACTACCACCTACAGCACCAATAGTTGCCTTCATACCAAATTTTTGTTGAGGGGCCCACACACCTTTTCCTGGGAGATAGTAATCTTTTGAAGTGCAACCCCTTAAAGGATTGCAACCTAAAGAGGGGTTGATGCCTGATGGCATCAAACACCCCCCTAGAGAGAGAACTAAGACAGAACTAAGTAGTAGGTTTTTCAACGGTCACTTCTCTATTTTTCTTGATCACTTTTTCAAGATTTGTGAGTGACTGTGCTTCATCCTTCTTTTCTTGGATTTCAACTTCATTCTCAAGTTCTTTCCATGCTTCAGTGGAACGTAACCGAGAATAAACCATCCGATCTTTACGCAACCGATTCATGATGATTTTATATGCTTCCTTATTGGAATACTCCAAAAGAACGAATGCACGAAACTGTGTCCCTGCTGGATACACTTTAACTTTAGCAGGAGCATAACCAGCAACATCGACTGTTGCAACAACATTCTTTGCAACCTTTTCGATTTCTGTCAATACCGTAGCATCAATATCAGACTGACCAAACTTAGCAATGAATGATTTTGTCATTGAAGACAATTTACCGTTAATTCGATCAGCAAGAACAACCTTGGCATTCAAATTAGCAATATCAACTGCAAGTTGTAGATCAGGTGCTGTTGCAGCACCAACTGTAAAGATAGACCCTTTTTTCGAAGGCATTTCCTCATACCACGAAGGTACAATAGAAGTTGCATACTTAGCACTATCAGTCTTGTACTTCAGAACTTCTGAATTTACAGGTAATTTTGGGTCTGTGGTGTTACAGGCACCCAAGGTTAAAGCAAGGACAGATGCCCCTGCCAGTAGTTTTGCGTTCATCATTTAATTCCTTTCAATGTTTCAACCGCAATATCTCTAGCACCAGTGTCTAGAAATGCACTTTTCACAACTGGTATAATATCAGGGTAAAATACCGTTACTATCACACCAACTCCAATTCCAAAGAGAAACTTAAACATCATTTAGATGCCTTCTTCTCAACTACCTTTTCTGTAGGTTTTTCGTTCTGCCATGCAGTAACTTTTGTCCCGACATCTTGAATGTCTTGACCAACCCCACTAATGGTGTTTCCACATCCACCCAGAAAAACAATCATAAAAGATGCGGCAACCATTGCCACTCCATAGATATAAACTTCACTTTTTCTCATCACAACTTTTCATCCTTACTCGTTGTTGTCCAAAATCTGCCATAACGACATCCATATATATAAACATACACGATTGACGTATATTTGTCAAGGTACATTTGAGATTTTTCTCACCTTTTAATGTTTCGGGTATAATCTCCCTCATTACCTTGACTTTTGCCCTGTTTTCTGCTAATCCACATGCATCCATTTGAGACATGTCTGGACCAAAGATATAACTACCCTTAGATGGATACCACTTACCCTTCACTCTTGCCTCAATAGACATCGTGCATTTTCGAGTATCTTCTACATGTTGGGAAATGTTCTTATTGATAAGTCGAACAGACTCCAATTTACCTTCATATATAACCTTACTCTTGCTCTCAAAATCACAAGGAGCATCTGCAAAAGCAGACGTTGTTAAGAAGGTACATAAAAATGTAATGAGAATTTTAGGTTTTTGAGTGAGCATCTCTTAATGCTTTTGCAATAATTTCAGAAATAGGAATAAGGTCTTTCTCTCCATCCTTATCTTTTTTTACAGCAATATAACCATCATGTTCTAATTTTTCCAACATCTTAGATGCTATTTCATCAAAAAGATTTTTTGCAGCAAGAAATCGTCCTAATTGATAAGCACCAGCAAGAGCACCAACTGCGATTATTGTATGTATTGTAGGGTCCATAACAATATTTATCCTTTTAAATTCACTATATTACTATAATAGACGAAAAAGGAGAGTTTGTCAACCCCCTTTTAAAAGAAATTATCTACCTTTTCCACTTAACCATTTTGGTTCATCACCATCCAACCACTTGTTGATTCGTCTAATTAATTTTTTGACCTTGGAGAGCATATCCGTATTTATATTTAGTTTACTTTAAGACCATTAAATTCGAACAGTGACTCAAACTGCCTCTTATGTATAGGAACATATCTAATCTCTGGTACTTGCTGTATCAGTTCTAATATAAATCGTTTGCTATATTCTTTTCTTGCAAGTTTTCTATCTGGATAAATCATAGTGACACCTTCACTTTCCTTTGATAAAATAGTAACACCCACTGTATTCTGTACCACCAATTCTCCAATATGACCATCAGGGTCTTTAACCAATATAACCCAATTCTCTGCTCCTTCTGGACTTGCCTTACCAACAAGACCTGTCCCTCTAATACCAATCGTTGCAACTGGTATCTTGAGTTGCATCAGGTCTGGACCTAACTTTGCAATAGACCCACTAACTATACGAAAAGCACCGACAGCAACTTCAAGATCCATAAATCCATCTTTCTTGATAGGATCATAGACCAACTCTTTTATAAACATCTCTGCTAGTTCACCCAAATTAATATATGAACCATCTAACATTTTCAATTCTATTGCTGAGTCTCGACCAGTGAGTATCTGATCTGCTTTATATAATGTCTCTTTTCTGGTAAGGGAAAGGTGATTGCCTTCACGAACAACAGTAACTTCCCCTTCTACACCTATAACCATTGCAACTCTTTCTGCCATAGCAGATGTTGCCATGAAAAGGACAAAGAGAAAAGGCAGAACCTTTCTCATGCGGATCGGATTGCATCCACCAATGACATCATTTTAGGTGCTCCATCTGCTTGCCATTTATACTGTGCTGAAGCAGACTGTTTTAATCTCTTTGTGTCTTCTTCTGTAATATCTACAATAGTACATCCACGTGCTTTAGCAGTGTCTTCATATTTTTTGCAATCTGCTAATGACCATTTCCGTTCTATCTTCGCAACCTTCTTGGAAGCAATGGTAAATGCCTCCTGCTGTTCAGGAGTTAAAGAATCAAATAATGATTGTCCTATCAAGATGGTAGTAAGAAACATACTATGATTAGATTTAAGTATATTCTTACCAGAGAATCTAAGATACGTTGTCTCCACTGCTCCTCCATTAGAAGCAGATTCTCTAATTTCCTGAATTTTTTGATTTATTCTAGGTTTTGCTTCGGCACCTACCTCTTTAAATAATTTATCAGTATTAGGAGTTGTAACCAAGTCTATACCATCAAGATCATCTAAAGATGTTATTGGATGATTAGATCCTATAATACGATATCCACCACTATAGGTAAACCCTAATCCTTTAATCCCACTAATATCTCCCTTTAATGCTTTTTCATCTGTAAAATTACCCAAGGCATCTTTTACCTTTCCTGCAAATCTTCCAAAATGTAAAGTATCTAATAAATTTTGACCTATAGGACCATCTAATGCCCTAGTTACATGATCATGATCTTTAAATAAAAAAGGTAAATCTAAGACAGAGAAACGTCTATCAAGATGACCACCAAGAACAGTAACTTGAGTTTGACTCATATGGAATTTTTGCTCTCTAAGTCCTTGCCAAAATGCAGTCCATTTAGTTTTGACATCTTTCCATTCAGAAGAAACCAGCATCTTTCTGAGTTTATCAGGTACATCTGGCCATGATTCAAGACTTGTCTCTGCTGGAGTTATTGCTAGTTCTGGTATATCACCATACTTCACCATATAATCCCCAAACCTTAAAACTTCAACCTCGAACTGCCCAGGAAGTAACTTATCTAATTCCTTGGCAAATGCTTTTGCTGTTCGCACGAAGAGATATGCTGGTTGATGTGCGATCAACCACCTTAAAACAACTGGATTACTCATGTTAACCTCCTAATATAAATCACCACCATAGTAAAACATAATGGCAATGAACACAGCAAGGACTAACAATCCCATGCCTAATTTTAAAAATTCCTTACCCATGTCTTATTTAGGAGATTACACTCTTATCTCTAGTTTCTTCCACTTGATCTAACATCCATTCTAGATATATTTCTTCATACAATATCTCATAACTATTACAGTTACCATACGTTTTGATATGTGTGTATATGGGTTTTGGGGTATAGGTTTCCACCATTTTTTTCCAGAAAGCAATCGGTTCTACGGTACAGTGTGCATTTTCCCCACTAGGCAAAACTGCTAATGCTGGTCTGGTACATATTGCAAGGAATACAAACCTCTGTGCTCTACTGCAAATCTCCATAATAGTTTGTGGTAACTGTTCTTTTGGTATATGTTCTAATACATCCGTAGAATATACACCATCAAAAGGACCATCGGGTAGGTTCTCATATTCTGGAACGGCAGGGTCATATAGTGCTGGCATAACACCTAACTCTTCATGATGCTTCCACTCCGTATATTGTAGTCCCTTACCACAACCATAGTCTAGAAGTGTCTTAGCATTTGTATCCTTCACCAAGTCTTTAATATGATGCAGTTGGGGTTTCAAATTATTGCCAGGATAATTAGTCTCTCGTTCAGCATGATATTTCTTGTACTCTTCAATCCACCAGTTCATAAATTTCATTCTCCTTTGCAATTCTCTCAGAAATTTCATCATCTTGTATCTTAGAAAACTCATTTGTAGATTCTGTCCAAGTATTATATTTATCCAGACACGATGAAAAATTGATCACCTTTTTTCTCTTATCCTTTAAAGTATTCATCTTGATTGGCATACCAAAACTAAACAACTTTTTTTGATGTACAAGCACTTTCTGATAATCAACCAAATTGTCAGAATACCTCAAGGCAGGGTTATAGATTAAACTTATCTTATATAATAGTGTACTGTATTCTTGCAGACTAGTTCCCCAATCCTTTCGCATATCAAAATCTTCACCTGTTAAATTTGCCAAAAGCAAATCTATATTGCTGTGTATATCCTCATACTTTATCTCTATAGCATCTGGAAAATTGTCCGTAACCCAATATAGATATCTCTTATACTGTTCAAGTTTTGCTTCCATAAACTCTAAGTCTATTTCATAAGTAGCATCCTGCCCATGAGTCTCTATTCTTTCCTCTATAGTATACACATTAAATTTTCCCGATATGTTTCTTATACCCCAACTTAAAGCATATTCAAAAGGATCACGTGTACAGTATATTTTCTTACCAAAGGTGTGGTTACAAACATTATAGAAAAACTTATAATTCTCTTTCTTGTTTCGTTCTGGAAGATGATGGGCCCACCACCTTGGATTAATCTTTATGCCTTTTGGTGGGAGAGGATTTCTGCCAGCAAGTCTACCATCTATATGATATTGTGCTAATCTTGATATAATTTTTGCTTTGTTGGATTTCAATAACTCACATATTTCTGAAAGGGATTGACTATACCCCTTCATCTTCTTATATAAATTACCGTTGAAATCTAACTCCAACCCATTTAGAAGTTCATGCGTGTTATAATAGTCAGGACCACTAGCATTCAAATAAACAGTAAGTGCTCGTTGTAGGTATGTGCTACCTACACCATCAGGTGTTAGTACTAAAAAGTTCATAAAAATACTTTGCCACTAATCCGTTCAGTTCTTCGTTCATATGGTGGAAGTCTCTGTTTGTCCATTTCTCACGATCCCATTGGGGTTCTGGATAATCAAAATGTGGGTGATTATCTATTACATGCATTTCTTCCATTGTCCAATTCCAATTAGGAATAAATGCCTCATGTGCTTCTACTATCATATTTTCGGTAAAATGTACTTGATTTTCGTAATCTGTTGCTGGAGGTGGTTCTCTAAACGGTGTGTTTCCTCCATAATGGTAAAATCGTTTATCTATCATCCGTCGATGAAAATAACTATACATGACGAAGGTTTCTTGAACATCAAATATCTTACATGCCCTATCATATACCAAACGAATAGCATCGTTTCCTGCCCCATTCATACCAAGATTAATTGTAGGTAAGTCCAATAACTTATCCAATTGAGATGCCCAACTGTGTTCTATTGGTCCACCATGATTTACAGTAAAACTGTCTCCCAAACATATATTTACGGGTTGATGAATATATTCATCATAGTCTGGACCTCTGAACCCCCATTCATTAAATTCGTAATTGAAGTCCTGTACAGGATAATTTTCCCACCATCCATCAGGGGCCTTACTAAGATGATACTGTGAATCTGGTGCATCCATACCCCAATATTGGGATCTTTTATTCGACAGTGCTGTCCAGCATGTTAAATCTTCAATTAACATCTATCCCTCATATATGAACGGATCACGTTCCTTTATACCAGAAACTCTTCTAACTGTATCATCTAGATGAAAGGTTTCTACGTAATGCACATATTTTTCATTAAAAGACTGCTTGAAATCAACTTCCTTGTGGG
>VTLG01000514.1_pt1 | contig 70778 bp, 105 predicted proteins | sample 4694571 | NCBI WGS metagenome assembly VTLG01 (sample SAMN12604809, study PRJNA352737) | marine metagenome | biome: ENVO:00000447; feature: ENVO:00000209|ENVO:00000569|ENVO:01000036; material: ENVO:00002151; isolation source: viral sequences binned using virsorter ...
TGTAGTAGCGTCACCAAAGGTAATGTCCGTGCTAAATTCGCCAGTCACAGACACGACAGGTTGTGTAGTTTCTGTAACTACTTCTTCAGCTCTAACAATACCAAACAATCCTAAAAAAGCGATTGAGTAGATGATTAGAGTCTTCATACTAAGGTTCTTCATTTAGTTTTCTCCTTAACTATTAACTTACTCGTTGTTTTTTTACTATTATATTACATAAAGCACACACTAATCCCAAAGGATTTATTTAATAACATATATATTAACTAGGGGATTATTAAATCAGGAACTGATTCTTTTTTGTGTATTTTTCATATAATTTTTTTGTTTCATAACCATTGTATATAAGTATCACAATAAATGTGAAAACATATACTTTTTTTTAACTTTCTCCAATTTGTCCTGGAGTCAATTTATCTTTATGTTTTTTTAATTCATCTTCAAATTCTTTTAATTCTGAATGTTTATCCATAAATTCTTCTAACATAGATTTCAATTTTTCAGAATTTTGTAATTGTTCATTTGATAACTTACTATAAGTTTCTTCAGTATAACTGGATGGCATTTCTTCTAATTCTATAGATAATTCAGATAAAAACTTAACTATTGAATTATTCTGTTTAATTAATTTTACTATTAGAGCTCTATTATCAGCTGACACATCTTCTATATGATTAATTTTAGCATCTATCATTTTTAACATTTCTTTCATTGTCTCTTTCGCCATAATAGTTCTCCTATGTTATTTACTATAAATATCAAACAATCCCATATAACCATAGATAAAACAATTACCCATACAAATATAGCCAATATAAATATTAAAACTATAATTATTGGATATAATATAAGTTCTTTTATTAAACACTTAATATCCATCCATCCTCCAACATTCTTTGAGCCTTTTTGTATTTTAATATTTTAGATTCTGTTCCTTTGGTAATAGTAACCTTTTCATTTCTACCTATTTTTTTGGGAGCATTAATACCTTTAACAATCGGTTCTTGTTTAAATTCTCTGTCAAACATTGTAATTCCATCCAAGTGGTCTATTTCGTGTTGAACACAAACACACTCAAATGCATCATTGATATCTTGACTTTCAGCAGAAAAAGATAGTATCTCATCATGATTATCGGATTGAACATCGATTGATACATATCTTTGAGTTTTTACTTTCGAATCTGGAAAAGATAAACAACCTTCAGGAAATATAAATTGTTCTTCAGACCTTTTTACAATTTTCGGATTGATGAGCACAATAGGTTCTTTTACATTAATCACACAAACTCTTTTCTGAATACCTATTTGGTTTGCAGCTAAACCAATACCATTTTCAGAATTTCTAATTTCATGAAGAAGTTGTGTTGCAATTTTTTCTCCTTCTTCTATTGATGTTGGTATACACTTTTCTTTTAATTTTATTTTATCTTTTATTATCATTTATTTTTTTTAGCCTTCTTTTTTATTTTTTTTCTTTTTTTCCAATCATTTATTCTTTTATATAATTTTTCATCAGCTGACAACTTCTTTCTTTTCTTTGGTGGTTTCACCTTAGTAGGTTTAAGAGTACCCTTTAAATCAGGTTGTTCTTTTCCTTTGTGAAACACATTACCATCTTTGTCAACAAACTCATTCATAAAATGCCAACCAGCCGGTCTACCTGTTGATTTATATTGTTTTGTTTTAAATGTGTCTGGATATTTAATCATATCTATTTTAGTAACACAATTGGCACAAGTTATATAACCAATGTTGTTATCTACCTTCTGGTATTCACAACAAAATTTACACTGCATATGTTTTTGCCCATCTTCATCGGTATATGAATGCCTTTCAGGTTTGAAATTTTTAAATCCATGTTTCTTTAATTGTTTTATATCGTTTATTCTTGACATATTTTTATTCCTATTAATATACACTTTATGCTATATATATGTCAACGTTTATTTTTTCCTGTTATTTTTTTTTCTTTTAACTTTTTCACCGAGTTGGTTTTCATCGATTGTCATTCCGTAACCGTCATAAAAAACAGAGTGATAGTGTTCTACGGCACAATGTTTTGGACATTGATATTTTTTATCAACCACTACAATTGTATCTTGATAATGATATGGTTGTGGTCCTGTATTGTTTTGAATGAAGCCTATCGAAAAGGCTAATAATAGTGTTATTAAATCCTCGTTCCCAATTTTTTATCTCCGTTATATTTTTCTAAAAAATACCCAAACTCCTATGTTAAGTGTTCCTATAATAAAATTAAACCACCAATCACCTTGACTCCATAAATACATGTTATAGAATCCTATGAATAAGTTTAACCATGCAGAATATCTTATAGCTTCCCGCCTTTCTTTTGTCATTTTTTATCTCCAATTATAGGAAGCTGAATACGCACAATAGACTCTAATACCTCTATTTGCTTTTTAAGTTTGTCATTTTCTTCGGCTATACTAAAATATAGGTATCTCCAATCTATTGATTCCCACTCATTATTATTCTTCTTCCTCATCTTTTTTAGGTTCTTGTTTTTTATCTCTAGCTTTATTACATTCTTCTATTGAAAACTTATCATTATAAATAAACTGATAGTTATTCTCTTCCAATAATTTATAAACTCTTTCGATTGGAATAAAGTATCCCATGTGAGTTATAGCATCAGCAGAAAATCCCATTGGTTGAATTGATATCCTTGATGGTATACCGATGTATTCATATCGTTTTCTATTATCAGACCATCTATAAACTGCACCACCTGAATTACCGAAGATGGTTGGTGCTGATGACATCCAATATTTATATGAATCAATTTCATCATCCATATAAGTTATCATACCTTCAGAAGCAACTGGTGGATGACCAAGTGAAGCACCTACAGCGTATGATTGATCGAAAATATGAACATTGTCTATATCATCGAGTGGGAATAAGTTTGCTACCCAATCAGCTGTATTCTCTTTATCTCTAACTCGTAGTAGAGCCCAATCTTGGCCACCATCGACTTCACTATAAGCTACAATATCAGCTTCAACTGCAAACGAACCGACTGTATGGGAATAATTATTGTATCTGAAGAACTCAACAAACACTGTATCTAATTTTTCTTTGTCAACTTTTCTTTTAAGAACTGAATCCCATTTCTTTTCAATCTTTACACTATCAGAAATAACATGATGATTTGTTATAACATATGTATAAACCTCACCCTCATGTTCTTTAGAATAAACTACTGTTCCAGATCCACCAGCCTTTTTAGTTCTAACTCTGACAGTTGGATAAAACATTTGTTCATGTTTTTGTACTATTTCTTTACTTGCTTTTGCCATAACTTATCTCCCACTTTGTTTTTGTATTTTTGTACCTTTACCTTTATTGTATTTTAGGTACTCTTCTAAATTTTTAAATTCTTTTTCTAATTCTTTAACAAACTCACTTGGTTGTTCTATTTCCCAATAACCAATTGGAAATGATATAATAACACCTTCTTCTGAATCTTTCAATCGTAATAATAGATAAATATAAGAACCATCAGTAGAAGCAAATCCTTTACTCATATCAATGGGTATAGTTTCACCATAGTCTTTACTTGAGGTATCGTTGGAGAGTTTGAACCAAACATTTGTTGGTTCTTGACATTCTTGTGAGCAACTAAAACTAATTAATAAAACCAAGATTGTAAATAAATTCTTCATCGCATCTCTCCTATAAATATAATTTAATTATAAAATCAGAGGGAATATGATGTAAGTTAAGCGGGATACCCTCACATCATTCCGCTCTGATTACGGGACATCCCTTGTCACTTTATTATAAATAGTATGAAATTTCCTAAAACAAAAAAGTTTCGGAAAACCGAAACTCTTTTGTGATGAAGATAACAAAAACTATATTACATAACCTACTTAAATATCTTCAAACTCCGCGTCTATAACTTTATCTAATATAAAATAAATATTTTGCGAATTTCTTATAACCATGTCACATCCGTAACTTTTTTTCAAGGTAGATGGGTCTTCAATACGAGACCCATCCACTTTGGATTTCACTACCCACTTGCTTCCTTGAAAATCAATTAACTCCATTAAGAGATTTTAACAGAATGTTTTTTTGGTTGTTCTGGTTCTTTTTTGGGAATAGATATGGATAACATACCATCTTTAAATTTGGCTGATACATTACTACCATCTAAATATTCTCCAAGATTAAAGGACCTTGTGAAGGCTGATTGTTTTAATTCTCTTGTGATACATTTACCACCATCAGAATCAAATCCATGTTTATCACCTGATATAATAAGAACATCTTCTTCTACTTCAACAGATACATTCTTCTTATCCAATCCAGGAATCTCTGCTACGATACCAACTTTGTCATCGTATTCATACACATTCACTTTAGGATATGCACCTTTGTTAAAAGATACTCCAGTTTCTTCTTTGAACGTTGGAAATGTTTTATTTACAAGTTGATCGAATATTGTATCGAATGGTGTTAAAAATTCATCTCGGTTGAGATGTTTTGGGTTTACAAATTGTACTTTAGTCATTTTATTTCTCCTATGTTTAATTAACTATTAGTCTAATTACGATTATCCTCGATTGAGCAATAATCCTACTGTATATAGTACAAGAACTATACCAAAGTAATTATCCGAACACTTTACCTATAATATCTGACAATCTGTCAATACTCATTGTAGAGTTCTGACATTGTTTGTTCCAAGATTGTTTCATACATATAGCTTGTCCATTGTTTACACTTTCATTGGTAAACATTTCTAACTTTTCAGGTGAGTCATCGATAAGAATATCAACATCAATTAAATGTTTGTTTTTAGTATAATACATTTCATCCCAACCCATGAAACCCCATCTTTGCAACCATTCAGTAGTTGGCTCTTCACAATGTTCTCTTTGTGCTGAAACCAGAATAAGTTTATGCCCATTTTCAAGAGCCCATGCTCTTAACTTATTCCAATCTTCAACAGCTGAATCAATTGGTGGACATTCAGGTCCGAAGAAATCTAAATAATTTTCTTCAAAGATATATTCCTCTGCTCTTTCTTCTGTCCAGAATGGTAACCAATCTGACCAATTCCACGAATTAGGTTCTAAAATTTTATCCGCGTGATGTGGATGTGTTTCTTTAATTGAATCTGTGATACAAGGTATCAAATCTCTCAACACACCATCACAATCTATTCCTATTCTTAATCCCATAAACTATACTCCTTTATATTTTGTAATTTATATTCTAACCATATTTTTAATAACTTTGCAAATTCTATAGAGATTGATGTTAACCACCATATACCTACAAACGGCAATAAATAAAAAATTAAATTTTCTAATTCCATTTATTTATCTCCTTCAAATTTACCTTTCAGTTCTGAATAATATTTTAATCCACATATCGATAAAACTTTTAATACATCTTCAGCTAAGTCTTCAATAGAATTAATATCATCTACTTTGACTTTACCACCATCCATTCTATTTATCAACATTTCTACTAATTTAAATTTAGTATAATTATTAACTGATTCATATACATTATCTTTTTCTTCCATTTTTTCTCCTTATTTACTTAAAAACTTTTTGTTCATTGTTTTAGCCACAGCCATCATGTTAGTTGGTTTGATGAACTCGGCATCTTTACCATACATTTTTTTGAAAGCCTTAACATCGTAGTCATCATCAGTAACATCATAATCAGTAATGAAGTAACTCAACACACTAATACCTTTAGCTCTCATCCCATCACACATTTTCTTAGTGTGAGCCTCAGCTCTATCACCTTGATATTGAATTTCATTGTTACCATAGTAAGGTTGTCCATCACTAAAGTTGATAAAGTAACTATCTTGATTTGAATTACCTGGAATCAAATCTTTCTCAATAGCTTCGAAACATAATCCCTCAGGAGTAGTTCCACTAACATTAAGAGCCGAGAAAAGATTTTTAACTTTAACAAGTTTATCAACTCTTGAATCATAACAAACCATAATGAAAGGAACATCTGAACCACCACCTCTATAACCTCTTGTACCAGAATGAGTAGTTCTGATTGACATTACCACATCAATGTTACCAGCCATATCACAAGCCTTAATCATCGCAACTGCCGATGTCATCGCTTTGTTCCACTTGTTACCACTCATAGAACCAGAGGCGTCAACTGACAAGTGTAAGTAAGCTTTATTAAATCTTTCAGTAAGAGTGTGAGAGAAAACATCAGAATTTCCAAAACCTAATTCAGAAATCAATCTCTTGTCAATCTTACCAGAATTTTGTCTTGTAAATTTAAGTTGAGATTCCTCACCTCTAACTTGAAGTTTTCTACCTAACATAGAACCAAGTCTCAAACCTTCTTCAACAAAGTTGTATCTTGAACTTCTCCAAGAATCATTGTCACCATAAGCTCTTTGATTCCAACTTTGAGCACAACTGAATTGGTCTGAATCAATAAGTGATTGAGTTAGTTTTCTAACAACCAAACATTTAGTACCATTACCAACTGAAGAACCATCCCAAGAATACTTAGGAACATCTTTACCAACATTCTCATAAGTAGCACCTGATTCTTCAATAGATTGAATATCTTTAGATTCTTTTTTATTTAATTTAGTTTTTTGAACATCACCATCAAGAAACTTTTCTTGTTTCTCAAAGTGTTTTTTTAACATAGATTTTTGTCTTTCTGATAATTCAACAGAATCAGAACCATCATCATTTGAAAGATTTTCTGATGGAGCAACTGAATCAGAATCCAACATATCTTGAAGTTCTTCATCAGAGATAGTGTTACCACCACCTGAACCAGAACCCTCTTGAGAATCACCATCCTGTGAATCAGAACCACCATCTTGTGATTCATCCTTATCATCTTGAACTTTGATAGGGTCGATGTTTAGAAGAATGATTGACATCACATCACACGCTAAAGCTAAAGTTTGAGAAGTATCAACAGGACCATAACCTCTTTGAATAGAACCCAAATCAATAGTTTCATAAATTTCTTTTAAACCTTTAAGAGCTGTTAGTTGTCTGTTCTTGTTATGTAAGTTAATAATTCTAAACATATAAGAATCAATACATTCAGTTCTATACTCTGAAGATAATAAACCTTTATCTACATTCTTTGAATAAAAATACTTGTCATACATAGCGTGATAATAAGATTTGTAACCAGGAGAAGTTCTGAAGATGTAGGAATCAATTCTTCTATCTTCAATATAGTTAAGAATAGATTTGGTAGTTTGGATAACTTCAAATCTTTTAACACCAACTTTTTCAGCCAGTTCATACACTTCTTGAGGAATTGAAGTTTCTAAATGTCTTAATATATTAAAATCAGACATCTTAATATGAGAACCTTCGTGAAGAGCCAAACCAACAGCCACATCAAATTTCTTATCATCAATGTTAGCACCGATAACAACTTTTTTACCATCGGTATAACTTTGGTCGTTTGAATTGAAGACAACAGGTATATTATCTTCAGTAACAATATTAACAAAGTTACTTATAGCTCTTTTATAACCAGCCAAAGCAACTAAATCTTTACCTTTTTTTACATCGGTATCTAAACCTAAAAAGTCATCAACATCTACATCATTAGAATTAGTATCCCAAAATGTAGAGTTTTGTTTGACTTTACTTTTAACAGGACCACTCCTGAAAGTAAAACCTTTAAAATCTCTTGAATTAAAACTCATAAAACTCCTTTTTTTATCTCTTTCAATCATACTATAATATACGGCTTTTTGGCACATCTCACAACGTTTTTACCATTTTTAATTGTAACAGTTTGTAACAAGAATGGGAATACTGGTCAACCACTCGCTACCCACCATCCGAAGATGCCTAAGCCTTGTCCGTTGTGTATTCCCATTCTAAAGTAAGGACGCAACCCCCTACTTTCCATATTTTCTCCATAATTCATTTGCAATTGTCATATCTTCTTTATTCAATAATCTTTCTTCAGCGTTCCAGTATTCTATTCTATCTTGTACCCATCTATACTCTGTATCATCTATACTCATACTTGGTCCTTTATAAGATTCAATTGCTACAAGTAAAGTATTCATTTTAGCAAACATTTTATTCCAAAACTCTCTATACTTTGGGTCTACACCTTTCTCATCTAATACATCTACTAATCTAGTTCCTTTCATGTTTTCTCCAAATTGAATTACATTTTAACATATCTTCTTTACATAGTTTAGTTAAATGATTTGTTCTTACATCATCAATTAAATTCATAACCCAAGATTTATCATCTTTTGTATCTATATCATATAAATTGTATGCATCATTTAAACGATATTTTAAATTCATAAGTCTAGCTATTAACTCATTCTTTTCACCATGTAATGGTTTTCTTTTAGCTGGTCTTTTTTTAGTTGGTTTCATTTTTACTCCTTTTGTTTTATCATATAATTCTTTTAAAGATTTTTTTGTGTGTCGTTTTATCCACCTCGTATCACCTTTTGTAAAATAACTCACTATACTACTACCTTATTAAATCTTCGAATTAAGGCTCTTGGTGTCGGTGTTAGATACATCTCTGTAATCATATCTTGTATCTTAACTCGTGTCATCAAAGGTATATCACCAGAACTATTCATCTTTCGTAAATACTTTAATGTAGGTTCATATCCCCACTCATTATAATAATCTAATACTTGTTTTAACGCCTCTTCATAAGGTGTATGTACTATGTTATCAGAAGAAGAGGTCCGGTTACGAACTACCTTAGCGGTTTTATCCAAGTCTTCACTCTTCTTCTTGATAATTGTTTTGTAATGTTTTGCAGTTTTTACACCACCTGTACCTCTTCTATCTAATCGGTTAAGGTTAGCACTCTGTTCTTTAGAAACTACTTGAATATAACCACCTGTTTTATGAGGATAGATTGTGTGACACGAAACCTTTTCTTCAGTAGAACATTTAACACATATAGTATAACCCATATCAATTCTACCCTGTGGTACATCAGATGAACACATACTACACTTCAATTAAAAATCTCCATCTGCAACTTGAAAACAAGTAAGTCCATTAGAACGCCACATATCAACAACTTGTTGTCTGTCATCAAAAACAGCGAACACATCATCTTTATCAATAAGTGTATCTAACCACATTTGTTTCAAATCTGAATCTTTCATATAATGATGGTAATCATCTGTAGGTCTCATCTGTAACATATCAAAAGGAACATCATTTTGAATCAACCATTGTCTTGTTGTTCTATATGAAACTTTAGAACGACCACTAAATATAACAATTGTAAATCCTTGTGAATGTAATGTTTGAGCCATTGTAATGACTGGTGTGTTGGGAACATCTAATTTAATGTTATCTCTATCAAAAAATACATCCCAATCCATCTTACCGTTTTTGGTAGCTAAAGCTCTTCGTTTGTCAATTAAGGCGAGAGTACCATCTAAATCAAATATAACTGTGTTTTTCATATTATCCTTTTTTATCATAGTTTAAGCTACGAATATTATATATATCTCACAACATATAAATTGTAACAATATGTAACAGGTTAATTTAACTAATTATTTAATATTTTCTATTATTGTACTTGGAGGTTTCTGATTGATTACCTGGCCACACTTGAATATTTCTGTTGATCCAATTTCATTAGTATATATGTTCGTATATAAACCTGTTTGTAGTGCAACTAAATTTGGATTCATATATCCTTGTTGACAGCATCCAGAAGGTGTACAATATTCTGGCATACCGTCACAGAAATTTGGACCATAAGTTCCTGGTAATGTATATGCTGAGTATGCTCCATCTTGACAAGCTACTCCCCAACAACCAGTACCATCAAATGTTATATAATCATCATTATCAAATCCAGATACACATTCACCATAATCGGGGTAAGATGGCCATATAGTATCATACCAATCTTGAATTGTATAATCATTGTTAATTAAATTTATTTGATTGAAATTATCCATATAAATACCAGCAAAGAATCGTAAAGCCTTTTCTTCTCTAATTAATTTAGCTAAATTGTTACTATATGATGTTCTAGTAGTTCTACCACTTATAGATGTAGTACCACTAATAGCTGAATTTAATATATCTGGAAATAATAAATCCCAAGCAATATTAGCTATACCATTTAAAAGTATTTCTATAAATTCTGTTAACCAGGTTATAGGATTCCAACTTATTTCTGAAAAATTAGTATAGAAATTATTAAAAAACGGATCTTCAGGAAAATCAACATCTATTGTAAAAGTTTGTGATGAGTTGTCATAATCTCCAGTTACAGTAGCACCAATTTGAAAATAATTTCCAGGTTCACTTGTTGTTGGTTTAGCACCAAACCATATATGATCTATTGCTTTCCAACCAAAACCTGGAACACGGACTCTCGCATTGAAATCAATTCTCGCATCATATAATTTTATATTAAATCCAAATGGGTTATTGCTTACAAGATCAACTACAGGTCTTCCTAAATATATAAGTCCAACACCAAATTCAATATTAGAATCACTATATAATACCAGTGAATCTGATGTATAACCATCCATCGACATACCTCTGAACTCTAACCCATCTACATTATTTCCCAACCATCTTAATAATTGTTTACCATCGCACTCATTATCCCAATAAGGATCTACACAACCATATACAGATTCTAATAATTTATCTTCAATGAACCACTCTGCTAAATTTATGAAACATCCAGTTCCAACATTATTACCATCCAGCATTTCTACTATACAATAATTTAAATAACCATCATAATCACTTTCAGATAAATTATATTTAGCACAATCTTCTTTAGAACAAACACATTCACCACCATTAGCTGGATTTGCTTCATAACACCAATAACCAGTGCCAGCTACTTGCTGTGATGTCATACAACTGGAATAAGTAAATTGAGAACCCCAAGAATCACCTGCACCATTGCAATGCCAGTATTCACCATTTGATGTATAACAATTACATTCCCAATCTCTATCACCTGTTATAATTCCTGGTGTTGGAGTCTGATTTGGTTTCATGGATTCAGGTAAAGATTTAATATTTACTCCACTCGGTGATTGAGTGGGATTGTTTAGTATAGCAACTAAATCCTTTCTCAATTTACGTAGTTGGGGTTTGGTCATTATTTCTAATTGTTTTTTTGTAAATTTCATTATGTTGGAATGTTTTGTATAGTTCCAGGAAGAATACCTCCTGAAGAACATCTTTCGTTTGGTATTCTTACATCATTATCATCCATGATTATCTCTACCGCGTTACCGTCTGTGTCAGAAAGTATAGCAAATGGTTCATCACATGAAGGATAACCTGGAGTATCACAAAGATTGGGGTGATGACAATTAAATATATTTGATTGCCATGGTAAATACATAAAATCTGTCCACTCATCTGTTATCGTTAGAGGTAATATCATATCTCCATCATCACCATCATTCATATAATAACTTACAATATGAGCAATTTTATGACCATTACTATAATTGGTTGTTATTGATTCTTTTACTGTTGTCCAATTGACTACACCCTCATCATCAACTATATAAGGATTAAAAAAGCTATTTAAACACCTGGTAGACCAATATGTCATTTGAATACCAGCCACATCTATATATTCTCTAGTATCTAATTCATCAATATGATTAAATTGACTTTGTGTAAGTAGTCCACCACCTGTAGGTTTTTCTAATAGATTTCTAACAGCTGGATTATCTTTATTTTTTAGATACATGTTTTTTGCTTTATTATTAGTTTTATTTATTAAGTTAGATAATTTGCCTTTAACTTTTTGTATTTGAAATCCGGAATCTATTGTAGAATTAGTAACTATACTATCCCCTCTCAATTTAAGTTGAAGTACTTGGCCAGGATTTGTTGTAACTATTCTAGCATCTACAATAGCTGCTGGTACTTCATATTGACATGTTCCATCATCATACAAAGGTTCTAAACCATCAATTACTTCTATACAATCATCATCACCATTACCACCATAACTTTCAGGTAAACATTCACCAAAAACATCAGGACAAACACCATTACAAGAATACCCAGAATTATTTTCATTATAATCTGGGTAATCACATGTATATCTTTCATATGTACAATCATCGTCATCATAACACTCATGACCACCATCAGGATAATTTCCACCACACATATTAACTAATGTATTACAATTTCCACTTCCTACATTTCTTAATATACATTCTCCATATCTCAACACACCATAGTTAAGTGCTTCAATATCGGTACAACCCGAACACGCACAATTATCACATTGATATCCATTTTGTTCATTACACAATGAACAATCATTATTACCATCAATTATTCCACAATCATCTTCTGCATCAGGTACATCAGAAAACGGATTAACTAAAAACACCAGTTTAAAAGTACCTGTTACTTGAGATATTCCATGTCCTGGTACCTGACTATACCATGAACCTCTTACACAAGGAGTACCATCACAAGATTCTACGAAACCTACAAAGGTTGTACTAGCTATACTAAATAAAAACTCACCATCAGGATATAATCGGGTAAGCCATGGTGCTTCTTCTTCACCTTCAGGCCAATCGGTTAAATCAATTTTATTTTGAGGTTGGGTGTATTGACCTAACCTAGAAATTAAGTCACTACTCGAAAGGGGTGTACCGTCATCATAAAATCTATTAGTATCAAATCCAGCAAATACATTCACAAAATTTCTGCTAGCATACCACATTAGAGATTGATTTCCATCTGTAGGAACATGATCAAATTCTTTATATTTTTCTATAGAGTGGCCTCCAAATATACCAGCTTTAACCAACGGCCAATACTTCATATCGTGAGGTTGTACAACATCTGGTGTCCATCCTTTGTAATCTACACAATCAATATTTTCACCATCTGCATTTTCTAATAAAATATCTTCACCCATATCACTTAAAAGTACCATCCTACCACTACTATATACTTTATCCCATTCAAATAGATTAACTCCTAGTTCAGCACCATAATCATCAGGATTATAAAATATATCTGCCTGTGGTGAATTAACATATTGATAATCTATTTGAACCTCACAGGGGGTATCCGATGCACATGGGGTACCTGTTTGTGGATGTTCCATTTCATCTCCAGCTTGATTAAAATAATGACAAGTGCCTTCAGTATCTAAATCCACACCTTCACAATTATTATAGTCACCATTTGGATTAGATGCACAACAAAAAACTTCACATGTCCAAGGTTCATCTTCTGTACATTCTCCAAATTGAGGTCTACCTACAACTACATAACTATCTGCAGGTATTATTGTATCGTCTGGGAAGGTAAATTTAATACCTCTTGTAAATCTCCATCCACTTATATCTACATCAGAACCACTAGAATTATATAACTCTATATACTCTTTAGTAAAACGTCTAGGACTATGCATCACTTCATTTATGAGTACTGTACTTTCAACATATTCTGTTGGACAATCATTTCTACTTTGTTCTTCACCATCGTCATCAATCCAATTTTCCGAATCTCTTCTATTGGGTGAAGATGTTATTTTTTTATGTTGTAAACCTAACTCTGTTTTATACAATCTATGCATTAGATTTAGTTTACTTCCTATATCTTTATCTTTTATTATACTATGAAACTCTTGTGGTGAATAATAATAATGTAAATTAAATAATCCTTCTCTAGTTGGTGATATTATATCATCCCAATTATATCGTCTAGGACTCGAACTTTCAACCTGATATAAATTATCGAATTTTATTTGTATGAGTTGATCACTAAATTCTTGATACTCACCAAAATCTCCAGGTAGATTTTCTCTAAAATTATCTCCAAATATACTATCCACATTTAAGAATAGTCTAGCTTCTGCACCATAACCCTCATCTTCCATATAATATAAACAACTACCATCATCTACTTCAGCTGAACTATTATAGTTGTATGCATATTGGTTTGTACATCCTGATATAAGTTCTGGTACATCCCAATGTGTAAATGGTATTGTCCACACATCTATCACTTGGCCAAAGATATCCATTCCAACATATTGCCACATGGTGACACTAGTGTAATATAAATTTATATATTGACCAACATATTGACTCCAGTCTGGAACATATGAATTACCTTCTTCATCTATTATATCAGCAGTAGGTGACAATATTATATCCCATGGATAGTGTGGTAAATCCCAACCAGGATTTCTACATAACCAATTTTGACCATCTAATGTAAATACTTGACATGTAGTCACATAACTATTATTAATATCTGATTCGATACCACAATCTGCATCTGGACAATCTGGTTTATATATACAACTACCATCATCAAACTCTACATCATTATCATAATTATATGCATAATTATCAGTACATCCACCACCATAGTATTCTTCACAACCCAAATGTTCTGGACAATACCCAATATTAGGAACATAGATATCTGAAAAACAATTTAAAGTACCTATACATTCATTTCTTGATTCTTGTGGTGGAATAATTACTTGAGGTACATGACTACCTACACATACTCCTTCTATAAGTGTTTCATAGTAATAGATAGAGTTACCTTGAGGGAGAGTGATATTTAGAGGAATCCAATACATATCAGGTACATATTGTAAAACCTCATCAGTAAAACAATCAGATTGATTTTCCGCTAATATAATATATGATGGAACTGGAGGTGGGTTACCAAATTTACCACAAGATGCCATTGGATTACCTTGAAGCATACTTACAACTTCTTCCTCTGACACTTGATGGTTAATACAACTACAATTATTATTGTTCCAATATCCTGTACAATTCTGTTGTTCCGTAAGTTCCGTATCTGTATATGATGCAAATCTTCCACCAACACATGTACCAGTCCAATCATCAGGAGATGAACCAACCCATTGCCCACCACCAATCTCACAAGCCTCTGCAGTATGAGCTGGGAAAGCTTTCAAATTAGTATATGGTGGTATTATAAGTAAAAATGGATTTACATAAGGTCCTGGTCCTCCCCAAGTTTCTTGATCATCTCCCCCTAAAAATACACATGGTGGAGGACATTCTGATTGATCAAAGTAATAATCACCACATGATACTTCACCTTCACATAGATAGCTATCTTCTATATAAAAACACGAACCATTATCATATGTAGCATTTGGATTATAGTTTAATGCTTCGATGTCTGTACAACCTGGTATAGGTTTTTCATCTTCATCTGGTGGATATGAACAACAACAATTTTCACCCGGTGTATCACATGAAATACCACCATTATTTCCGGTACATGTAGTGTCAGCATTTGGATCATAGTTATCAGCTGATTCATCAGTACACCCAACTATAGGATATTGACATTGAGCTAATGATTCACAATCAAAAGTTCCACCCTGATTACATGCACTACATTGTGGATCACAATTTAATGCTGCTGGGTCTATACAATCAGCAGTATAATACTCACAACTTCCATCATCTATTGTTGCTGATGGATCATAATTTACAGCACCAGGGTTCATGCAACCATAACATCCATACTCACAACTATCATTATCACAGAGAGCACTTGAATCATAATTACAGGCTAAAGGATCTGTACAACCAACAAAGGGTCCATTTACAACTTCAACTGTTTCTGTTACTGGTGTTAAACAATCACAATTACATGCGTTATGTTCCCAACATGCATTACCTGCACAATTATAATAACTTCTATTTGGATAAACAACTCCATTATCACCCCTTACATTATCATTATTATCCAAACATTCTTGAGAAGAATATGGTGTGCCATAATTACTACCACAATGATTGTCACACATATTTCTACATGTAGTAGTACCCGAAGTTCCTTCACAACTTCTACAATCACCTAAACTACCTGGATTACCAGTTCCACTTGTAACTTGTGTTGTTGTAATAGTATAACATCCACATGGAGGAGGGCTACTTTCACTTGGTTGGTCTCCACCACAACAATCATAACAAGGAGCCCAACAATTTGCTGTACAAGGACCAACGATTACATCTCCACCAGGAAACATATAGTTACAACAAGATGTATAATCACATCCACTGCCTTCATCTACCCAATAACAATTATTTGATGTCCAACCATTACAACTATTCTGTGCACATTGCCAAGAAGTGTTTCCTGTACAATCATATGTGTCACCACCTATACATGTATATGTTCCTTGACAGGGCATAAATTTCTCCTAAATAAAATTCTTATCACATATAAATATATAAACAAAAAACTTATCATGAAAATATTGCGTTTACAACTTTTACTTTATATTTATATAAAGAAAGACAGGAAATCATAACAAATGAAAAGAAAATTTAAAATAATATCAGAAGATTTACAGAAGAACTTAATTGAGTTTTTAGATGAAGTGCAATTTGAAGCTGCTAAAACTAAAGATGAAAAAGAATCAATGCATGTAATAAACTTTTGTAGTTGGGCTATAAAAGAACTGATAGAAAGTTATGATGGATATTTGAGAGATAAACCTAAAAAAGGTCCTCAAAAAAAATCAAGAGATGATTATGTTGAAGAAACATTTATGGATTGGAATCTACCTGATATGTCAGATGAAGAGTATGAAAAACTTGTAGACCAATTCGATGCTTTCTTACGGGGTTGGGAAAAAGAATATTTAAAACAAAATCCAAACAAAAAAATAAAAAGAGAACCCATTCAAGAGAGACCTTATAAACCTCATGTAGATGATATAATGGAATGGTGTTCATTAGATGAAGTTGCAGAGTTTCTAAAAGATGACCCTGAACTTACAGATGAAGAAAGATTTGAATTATATTACGATGAAAGAGAAAGAAGAAAACCTAAAGAAAAAGGTTTGACATATAATCAGTTATTAAAACAATCTGGAATAACACCATCCAAAGGAAGTAAAAATAGAAAATAAACTCCCCATAATAGGTTTTACTTGTAGTTGTTTTGATTTGTTACACGCTGGACACATCTTGATGTTAAAGGATTCAAAAAAACAATGTGACAAATTAATTGTAGGCCTACAAACAAACCCAACATTAGACAGACCAGAAAAAAACAAACCTATACAATCATATGAAGAAAGATATATCCAGTTAGAAGCTGTTAAGTATGTTGATGAAATAATCAAATACGAAACAGAAGAAGAACTGTTTCAACTATTAAAGTTAATAAGACCTAATATCAGAATATTAGGTTCAGATTATCAAGATGGTAGATATTACACAGGCCAAGAATTAAATATACCAATACATTTCCACGAAAGAAATCACGGTTACTCAAGTAGTAATTTGCGGGGGAAGATTAAGAACTCTTAAGCTTATCAAATCCTTCTTGTAACTTCTCTATTATTTCAGGTATAACTTTTTCTGATAAAGCTATCCCTTTTTGTGTAGGTTTATATTCACCAGTATTACCTTGTTCATAATGAACTCTCAAATCTACATAACGAAAGCCCTTATACTCATTAATACTAACTAATATCTTCTCTTTACTATTTTTAGTTACTTCACCTATCATTTCACTCATTATTCATTTCTCCAGTTTTTTTTATGTTTAATTTTTCTTGTGTACTTCTTCTTATCTTTATGTTTGCGGGTGCCTATATCTGTACCCATAAAGTATTCACGACTAACTCTTTTTATATATAAAGATTTATCATTCAGATATTCCATTATCTGTTTCAATGTTTTTTTCTTGTTTCGTTTTTTTCTTCGTTTACCCATAATGTAAGAAAAGGTCCCTGTCACCTATAATATTTTATATGTGTTATGATTCCACAACTGCCAACCGATGTCGTGATTATCATATATATTGTCTAATGTCTTCCTCACCAATCCAATCATTGTATCGGAATTACCACACACAATGGTGAGAGGTGGCGTATTCATCAACACAAAGTTTTCCACAATCCTATCCACATCTTCATGTTTAATTCCATGTAAATCTAATGTGTTACTACTCACGATAAATAATCCATATGTTCAGTTAATTCTCCTTCGGTAAATAAAGTATTTACATCTCTTGAACCACTACTATATAATTCTTTGTATTTCATAACGGCTAATTCTTTAGCTTTAGCTTCTACCATAATGTCAACACGATTATCGTATGTATTAATATAATCGTAAACATAATCGGAATGTGCTTGTGGCCTAATGGTATCATCTTTTTGCTCTATACTACGAGATTCGGAATAATGTACAACAGGTACAATGTCAGTTGGCCAAGTAGATATAGCAACCTCTAACGCGTCCTCTTCGGATAATCCACCAGTACAGAAACGATGGTGGTGATAATCAAATACAATAGGAATACCTATAACCTTATATACACCTTCATATAAGTCAACAACAGAATACATACTAGCCTTATCATCATTCTCGACAGTCAAACGAGATTTTACACTATTAGGTAAACGATGGAAGTTGGTACAGAAACGCTTCATAGCAGAAACCTTGTCACCATAAGCACCACCTATATGTATATTAATCTTGTTGTATGGCGTACGAGATAAACCCATCATATCAAATACCTGGCCGTGTATAGTTAAATCCTTAATACAATTGTCTACTACATGTGGATGAGGTGAAGTAAGTACATTGAATGGACCAGGGTGAGAGGTAATACGAATATCATTATCAGAAGCATACTTACCACATTCTTTAAGAGTATTACTTATCTCTGTATAGTGAGGTAAAGTAGTAATATCATATTCAGAAGCCCATGGCATCAAATCAGAAGATAACCTGAAAAAGTTAATACCATTATCATTATTCCATTTAAGTATAATAAGTAAATCTTTACAATTCTGTAATGCTAACTCTGAAGCATAGGGTAAACCCTTATCTGTGAATGTACGCTTTATCATAGTACGATTAGTAGTAACCTTTGGCTTACTATTAGATAAATTCATATTGATACATGCATAACCTAATCTATTCATTATCTCTCTTCTCCCATATTAATTGTCTTACCTTTTTACCTAATTCCATATTATTAGGCTCATCATCTACAACCGCGTGTATCAACCTCAACTCCTTGAGGGCTTCAGATAACTCATTCTTAATAAGTGATTCTTCATTCATTAACTTAGCTATCAATTCTTTGTATGCGTGTTTGTCCATATATACTCCTTAATGTAATGTTATAATATAATACTTATCTACCAATAAAACAACGTTTTTTTTATACTCACACACATAGTGTGTAAAATTAGTATGTTAATCGCTATATACGAAAAATTAACCTTGCGGCGGGCACCGATAAGGCATTTTCAAAAAAAAATTTCGCAAAAGCGAAAAACCCTTTCAAGTTTGTAAGTTGGGAGGGCGGGAAAGGAATAACCGCCCCCCCATAGAAATTAAGCTTCCGTAGCTGCCTCTACTTCTTCTTCATTGAATAAGTCGTCACTACTACCGTCATCACAGAACTTCTGTACAATCTGCTTCACAAAGGTTCTTTCACTATCTACACCACCAGTACTATCATACTGCGGATAGATACTCACCTCAGCTGCTTCTTCAAGAGAGAAGCCATCGAATAGTAACCCACACAACTCGACTGTTGTTCTTGTACTAATACCAGAAGTAATTCTCGCGGTTTCACTATTACTCTCTGTTCTTGTTAGAGTAGCTATCTTAGCGACATTACCTAATAGTACACTATCTACATGAGGGAACATATAGTTAAGAAGAGAATTTTCTTCTTCCTCATTCAGTACATCCATTTCAACGATAGTGAACCTATCCATCAGAGCCTTATCCATAACTCTTGTTGATGTATACTCATTACCGATGTTAGCCGTAGCTACGAATGTTACACCATCAGCCACTTTAATAGTATCTGAACCATCAGCCTCATCCAACCTTAAATATCTTTGACCATAATCTAACACTGTCATTAAAATGTTCCAAGCATCTGGATGAGCCCTTGATAACTCGTCTAATAGTATCACCGCGTTTGGTGTTTGAATCGCTTCCACGAAGAGAGATTTAGCAAAGTAAGTACCTTTACCACTATCGAAGTGAGTGTTACCAATAAGAGTAGCTCGAGGATCTTGAGTAGCTCCCAAATTGAAATAGAAATCAGGCCTATCTAATGAGTTAACCAATGACTTAGCTGCCATTGTTTTACCACAACCCGCAGGGCCTGTCATCATAATATTCTTACCTCTAACACCAGAACGAACTAGATACTTCCATTTAAGTTCTGACATCATCAGGCCTTTAGGCTTTAACGAGTAAGAAGAGTGTATAAAATTAAGAACTTCAGCGTGATCAGTAGGAACTTCAACTGAAGAATTTTCCACGACAGGAGTTGCTGTTTCTACAACAGAATCAGACACTTTCCTCCACGCGAAACCAGAGTTAGTATTGGCAGGAAACCTACCTAATAGATAACCACCATTATAGGCGTTCTTACGACAACCAGAGGTAATCTCTGATGTACGCTTGACACCATCAGTATCCCACGCGTTGTATCTATTACCAGATTTCTCTATCCTCACTACAACATCGGGGGTTAATTTTTGTTTTGACATTTAATACTCCTTTTTTATCATTTAACTTACGATCAAATATAAGGCTTTCTGGTATATCTCACAACGTTTATTTCAATTTTATTTGTAACAATATGTAACAGGCATAAAAAAAGGCGGTGGAGAAAGGAGTAAACCACCGCCCCTACGATAATATGAGAAAGGAATAAAACATATTATCGTGTAATAGTGAGGAGAGAACCGCGAGGGACTGAACTTACTTTTGGTTACTATATGGGGGTGGTAGTAACGAAGCCTGTCAAGTATGGCGGTTTCTCTCGTTGAGCGGAATTGTGGTACTGCCCCACACCCTATATACTGGTAGTATATCGCTTCTCTCTTGAAACCTATTCCGCAAATGGAGCGGGATTTTGGAACTGCCCCAAACCCTTTACGCTGGTAGCGTAACGAATCTCTCTTGATTCTTATCCCGCAAAATCGTTGTCGACAACATATTAGGTGAGAGGTTGGTTACGCAAGTGTATTGTCTCTCTTTAAGTAGGTAGTGCGCCGTCGCGTCTAACACCATTCTACACCTAAATTATTTCAAAAATCTTATACTATAATATACGGCGAAAAAGCCATATAAGTCAACGTTTTTTTATAAAAAATCGTCATCATCTATATCGTCAAATATAGAATCAATATTTACTTCAATATCAGTTAACTCCGCGTCAGTTGGTTCTGGTATTGGTGTATCTTTCGGATCTATCATAATATACTCCTTAATTAATTACTATAATATACGGCGAAAATGATATACAAGTCAACGTTTTTTTACGCGAAATGTGTGTTTTTTTACTAGAAAATTTTGTTTTTACGCTATGTATACACACTACCGTTACCGTGTATATTATATACATATTCTTTGATACTACATACTATATTATATGTCATTTCACCACTATTACCCATTACTCTCCACCTCTACCCATTATATTATTAATATTATGTCTATTAATTGGTATCTGTATCAACATCTTTTTTGGTGTGGAATATACCAAAGGCAGCACCCCTGATATAGTATAATGTGTTATTAAAACATAGTAAAAAGAATAGTGTGAGCCCCTCAATCGCGGTATCCACCCCCATATAGGCCATATACATAATACCATAACATAATAATACTATCAGTATGTTTATATTCACAGGTTGAGATAAAAACTTTGTAATTGCCTTATACATCGAAATTCTCTTTCAGAAATTTTTTACAATTACTCATCGCCATACCCATACTTATCTTACAGCTTCTATCGTACATACCTAGTATCTTAATGGCTTCAGACACTACCTCTCTTACTAACACTTTATGTGGATCATCGCCTTCATAGTTAAGGCTTATACCCTTATCGTTTTTATACTTTTCCATTTGATTTATTCCTCCATTTTGGAAATTTTGCAGTTGATATATAATCATACATATCTGTATACTCTGCACATCCTACTAATTGACCATAATTCATTCGTCTATATGTTATGTCTATATTATACGGTGAATATGTTAAATAGTTAATACATACTGGTATTTCTTTTAATTCTGGTATATAGTTCATTACTATATTTAATCTATGGTTACCATTACCATAATATACTTCACCTATAGGACCAATTATTATAGAAGCTGGATACTCTATATTCCAACCATTCTCTTTTATATCATCCAAGAGATCCATATATGTATAACGAATATCTTCTGAAGAGTCACTTAAATAATACCACTCATAATGTTGTTGGTAATATAAGTTCTCTCTTATAAAATCTATAGAGATTAGGAAAGGTTCTCCTTCTTTTACTATTCTTCTACGCCCATTAACCCACCTATCACTTATAACTTCTAATCTTGGTGCTGTTAGTTTTCTCAATTAATTATTTTCCATAACCACGATATCATTATAACAACAATCATCACAATCATAGAGCCACCCGCCATTATGTTACTAAATTGTACTTGTTGTGGTGATTTGCCTTGATTTTGTTTTCTATACTCTAACTCTTCTTCGTACTCTTCCATTTCCATATCAAACGGCATATGGTTAACCTCCTAGGTATTCGTTTAAAAGTTCTGGTTTTTCAAGTGCTTCGTATCCATATTTTCTATGAAACTTGTAATGGCATTTCTTACACATTACTACACCATTTGTCTTATTGTATCTTTGTTTGGGGAATTTTTCCCAAGATTTGATGTGGTGGGCGTGTAAGATTCGTGTTGTTTTCCGCTTAAGTTTACACTTCATACATACATACCACTTACTTAAACCCACTTTCCTTTTATTTAATTCAAATACATTCTTACGCCAAGTTCTATACTTTAACTCACTCTTACTTGATTTCCACCTATCACCTGATTTGAATTTCATATATCATCTTATAAAAAACTCGCACTGATATGTTGTTCTGTAACCCAATATATCTTACCCATTGAATCTTTTACTCTCGCTTTATTACCATCAATTGTATCTATTGTTACTATTGAATCTTTATATAACATACCATCAATAGAAGGTACATCTTGTTGTATTCTTACGCGTTCGCCTTCTTTTACTACTCTTTTCTTATAGTCATGCATTTTATTCTCCGTTATTACCCAACTTTGCGACTGGGCTGATCCTGATCTTCCTCTCCACTTTAAATCTTATACTTGAGATTTTTTTGTTAGTTGTTTTTTTTGTGTTCTTGGTATTTTGTTATTAACAACTTTTCCGGTTCTGGGACCTTTTCTTAACCTTTTTGGTTTTTCTTTTAAAACTGAATCAGCAGTGGGTTGACCTTCAGGTAAATCTAGTGGTTCATTTGTTTTGTTTTTTACCATATTAGGTTTATGAGTAGGTTTACTCTCAAGTTTTGTATCATCAACAGGTTCTTCTCTCTGTGTCGTAGATGCCACTACAAATGATTTTAAACCATTCGATTTCATTTCCAGTTCTATTTGGTCTCTATAAAATTCAAAACTTTGTTCATCTAAATCCCATGTTAAATAATATGGTAATTCTTTATGTTTTAATATGAAAGCCATGTGTTTAATTCTCCTTAACTATGTTGTTTATTTTGCATCCAACCATGTCCTTTAGGTAGTCCATACTTATTTACTCTGACATAGACTATTTTATCTATCGTTAATACTATTTTGTCAGCATGTAAACTTCTAACTTCACAAGCTAGTGTACAAGATGTTTGCCCTATTTCTACTGTTTGCATTCCTATCTCTACTACATCACCAAGTATAACAGGAAACTTAAAATCTATTTCTGATATTAATTTTGTAACTATCAGTCCTGTATTTAATTCTAACCCAGCGTGGATACCGCCCTCCTCATCAATCCACTTTAACAATTGACCGCCATGCAGATATCCTCGTGGGTTCAAATCTTCGTGTGTTACTAATTTACGAGTTAGAAACTTCATCGAATAAATTTAGTTGGTTTTTATTTTCTGATTTATTTTTATCTGTAACTATGTCAATTATATCTTCTGACAATTTTTCTCGAAGTGATGATGATGATAAGTTAGCATTATCATCAGCGTATATTTTCAATAACTTCATTAAATTTTTTTTCATTGAAACCTCTTTTTATTTCATTAACCATAACATTATTAACATTATAATTTTGTCTAATACCCATAGAAGAATGAGTATTGTTAACTTTCTATCTAACTGTCGTTTCTCGTTCCCAATGCTCTTCTCCCAGTTATATTATCGTAAACCTTTCGGTGGTCAATTTTTTATCGTTTTTATGTATGATTTATTTTAAAGTGCTGTTAACGACCATACGATAATTTTTTACTTCTAATTTTTTGTCATATCCTTTCGGTGGTCAAATCGTTTTATTTTCTATTTGATTTGTAGAGCTGTACGACCAACTATGACTTTTTAATCCGTAACTATTATTTTATCTATAACATATTACATCCTCTTATGTTGTGGGTGGGCTTTGGTTCACCACTTACTCATATCTGTTTCAAACCTTTCGGTAACCCCGTTGATACTTTCAGTTTCGGTTTCCCTTACCACCACTCACTATTCGCTTTTCATTTGAATTTAGAGTGCTGTTGGGTTATTGTGTATATAAATATATACTAATTACATAAAACACGTAATTTATTTATTTGTCATTTCTATTAACTTTAGTAATGATAAACAATATACTGCTGTTAATACATAACTTTGACTTGTTGATGTTCCTTCAACCAACATTGCAATACTACAACATATGAATGGTACTACATATAAAAAGTATTTACATATATTTAATGTTGTATTCATCCATCCTGGTATCATATTTATTTGCATTTCTTGATTTGGTTTTTTATAGTTTGCACCCATCATTATATCTCCATTTCATATTTAAATTCTGATGGTAAATTAGTACAATCTGGTTTAATATCTTTAAGTGCTTCCATCATTACACTAATTGGATTAAACTCTTCAGCGTTTAACACTGCTTTCATAATACTTGGTGAAAATCCACTCACCATTGCAACTGAATCATCAGAACATCTTGCTGGTGTTCCAAAGTGTGCATTTAAATTCCAAAATACTATCTTTGGTAGTTTATATCCACACCTTTCATATTCTTCTTTTATATGTTCAAAATGTGGCATTCCTCTCTGTGACTCATCAAACTGCATGTCTGATAATACTAATAACATAGTCGGCATTGAATCAGGTAATACATCGTGTCTTGTAGCCACTCTTAATATATGTTCATATGCAGCTTCAAAGTCTGTGTTCATACCCCAATCTGCTTGTGATATGTTTCTCAATCTTTCTGCTACTGAATCACCTTCTAATCTTACTAACTCTGGATTCTCACTAAATGTTAAAAATAAATCTCTGAACTCACCTTTAGTTCTTTCAGATAAATACATACCCAATGACATTGCTACTGCTAACGGTTGTCCAAACATTGAACCACTTACATCAATCATTGGTAGAATATTCTCTTCACTTTCTGATAATAAGTCAGGTAAATTATCCCATAATTTTTCTGCCAACTTGTCATCATCACAAGCGAGCACTTCGTGTGGATAGGTAGCCGATACTGATGCCTTTGTGGTTTTGTCCTCTTTCCATTCATCGAATCGTTTACTGTCTTGTTTAGTAAATGCTCTACTATATTTTCTCATAGCAGAACCTGGGACAGATGAATAGTTTACCTCACTCCACTCACCTTCAGACATCGTTTGTTCAACAGTTTCAGAATATCTCTTCAACCATTTTCTATATTCTCGATTTGTAAAACCGAGTTCATCTCTTAACACCGCACACTTTCTAGGAGCCCATTTACATGCTAACCTATCCTTTTCACGAATTGCTTGGGCGAAAACTGATATAACCTTTGGTATATGGAAATATTCAATCAGGTCTTTCCAATACCCTAAATCAGCAATGAGTTTTGCATTGTCTGATATAAAATCAGGCGAAGTCTCTCCAATCTCCCGTAAAATCGTATGAAAAGTTTTTCGCTCACCTGAACCTATTCGTGCTGCTCTCGCCCAAAATAATACTTGTGTTGCTAGTTCTTTATCTTCTTGATATGCTTTTTCAAAACTTTCAAGGATATGAAGTCTATCTGAATATCGCAGATTACCAATTCGTTGAAATAAATCAAGACATTGTTTTCCTGATGTTGAATTTGTCACTGCTCCATTTGTAGTTGTTGTGTAATTCATATTTTAATCCTTAAAGTTTATCATTTATTTATTTCTATAATATACGGCTAAATAGCCATACGAGTCAACGTTTTTTTTAATCAATTACAATATTTATTTTCTCTATAACTCCATCTATTACATAGTGACAATCATTTACACCATCGTACCATTCACAAGTTTGTAAAGTAGATGATACAGAACCATAAATAGTTAAGGTGTCACCAATGGAATTTATGTCAATCCAAAAATATTGACTACCATAACCATCATCATCTGTGTAACTAGAATGTTGTATGATTGGTTCAGTTATTGGAAATCCAAAGTGATATACAGTAAAAGAATCTACTGATGCCCAATACACTCTCTGTAATGGACTTGATATAACATTAACTTTACCATATGTAGTTTCATCAAATTCACCTGTAAGTTGAAAGTGATAATATCCATTGTCATCTAATGGATAATCGGTTGCCATCTCCAAACTTGGATTACAATCACCTTCTATACAAGTTATTTCTGGTCCAAAAATACTATCACATCCTGTTGTCAGTACAAATATAAGTAATATAAATAAATTTTTAATCATTGTAAGCTAAATTCTCCTGTGGTTGAAATGTTAAAAAATGTGTTGTTACTTTATTCACATATCTAGAGTTATCAATATATTCTCTTTTATATCTCTCAGCATGTCGTGGTCCTTCATTATATGCCACTAAAGCTGTTTGTGTATCATCAAATCTTTCAGTTAATTTAGATAAATACTTTATGCCAATGGTAACGTTCACATACGGGTCATACATTTCTGAATGAGGTGTTTTATAATCTGTTGCACAAGCCTTCATTATTTGCATCAAACCTTTAGCCCCAACATGTGATTTAGCCTTGTAATTCCAAGCCGATTCTGTGGATATAACAGATTTAACTAAATTATAATTTAAATTGTAATGTTTGCACATACCATCAATATAAATTAATAAGTGTTTTATTTTAGATGTACTCATATTAGATTTATATGCCTGTTTAATATAAAGTGCTTCTGATTTAAAATCTTTATCAGTTTCCGTGTAAATACCTTCAATCAGATATGATGTTGACAATACATCCTCAACGGCAGTTTCGGTTGATTGAGTAGTTGTCAATCTACCCAATATAAACATTAAACAACACACTATTGTTATACTAATTACTTTTTTCATTTTTTCTCCATTTAAATTTTAAAGTTTTTAAACAATACACACAATAACCTATGATACCAGCACCACCCATTAATAAACTTGGATGAGGTTCTCCACAGAGTCCTAAAGCGTGTTTTATAAAATGTATAATCGAATCCATTATTTTTTCTCCTTATAAATAATTTGGTCCTGTCCAAGAAAAACTCTTATGCATTTCTTTATCAAATATAGAACCTCTACTATGTTTAGCTGGTGCTCTCCAAGTAGCTGCCTTTAATATATCACCTTTTAACATTGGAACACCTTTGTGAGTTCCATCAACTTTAGCGACGAATCCCCATACTGAATTATCTTTTACTACTTTAATAAATTTCCTACCAGGTCTTAAAGATAAATCAAGTTTCTTATCTTTTGAGTATCCACCCCAATTCTGATAATTCTCTTGTATCTTAACAAGTAATGTATCCATAGCTTCATCAAAGGATAAACCATTCTTTGTAGTTGTTTTTTCAGTTTTTGTAGTATTTCCTACTACTGGTTTTATTCCGTTAATCATTACTTATTTCTCCTATTTTTATTGAACACATTCCTATCTAACCAATTAACAATAATAACACCAACAACCACACATAATATTGTTAAACCTACATTTGCAAATTGTTGTACTAAATCTTCCATAAAATCTCCTTTTTTCTTATACTATACGTTACAACATATTTACTATTACCACAACAATTATATTGTAACAATATGTAACAGAACTATTTTTTATATCTCTTATAAATTTTGTTCAATGACAGCATTTGTTTTTCTGATAATTTTCCTTTTGATTCTAATTGTTTTTTTATGGAAGCTATAAAATTTAAAGCCGAAAAGTTTTTTTTGTAATATTCACTTTTACCATCATCAGCCTTTTCAACTATATTGTAAACTAAATCGATTTTTTCTAAAATAGGTTTTATTTTTTCCATTCTTTCAATTTTTTTAACCGTGTCATACATTGGATTTTGCATAGATTTATGTACCGATTCAATCATTTTAGGTGTCATTTTTCTTGAACCTGTAATTAATATGAGATACATATCCATTAAAAATTTGTTACCTTTTATGTCATCTAAATGTGATTTTAACCACTCTATTTCTTTAGAATACATTTTTTTATACAATTCTTTATTTTTTTTCATGGTATCTAAAGATGCTTTTCTATAAAATTTATGCATTAATTTTCTCTTCTATTAACTTTGTTAATTCGTTAGAATTTATTTTTTTAAATTTGGATAAATAAATAAGTGCATTTAGTGTAGATTCAAAACTATCTCCAATTCCACCTAAACCTGTATTGCAACCTTTACATATCCAACCTCTAAACTTTCCTGTATCATGACAATGGTCTAACTGCCAGTTTCTATGTACAGGTTTTTTACACAAATCACATGCCGAACCATACTCTGGTTGAGGATTTGATGATATCAATTCTTTTCTTAAATCTCTCAATTCTTTTGATATTCTTTTCTGACAAGATTTACAATTTGTGTTAATCCTTAATCTGTTGCCATCTTTTGTTAATCTTGATTTGTAGAATGAATACTCTGAATTGGGTTTTTCTTCACCACATACAGAACATTTACAACTACCATTAGGTATATTTGCTATCATCTTTCCAAATCTATTAATTCACCAAAATGATAATCAAATCTTGTTATAAGGTGTTCATAATCACCATTTTTCATATCTTCTAAAATACCTTGTGTAGCAAGTTCTGAAAACCCTATCTGTTTAGATAATTTCATAGCCAACCCTAATAAGTAAAATGCATTACCTTGAGGACCTGTTAAATCTATTACTTGTTTTCGTGGTTGCTTAGTTAGTATTGCCATAGTACTCCTCTGCTGATGGACAATCAGATGTCATATCTGATAAATCAGGTAAATTATCAAAATCAAAACCTAAATCATAACCATACTCTTCTAACCAATCTTGAATATGTCCTTTTAATAAACCCATAATAAACTCCTTTTACTTTTTTTTTGCACAATACCAAGTACAATAAGATTTACCTTTGTACTCTATATTTACATTTAATTTTTTACACTTGTCACATTTGGTATCTTCACCATCCCAAATCAAATCAATCGGAATTGTTTTTCCACCTGAACCTGGTATATTTGAATAAACAGCCATTATATAGCCTCCAAATTCATATAACAGTTATTCATTTCTTCCCACTCACCCCATATTTGGGTTTTCCATTGGTTAAAAATAGACATAACAATATTATCTGAATTAACCTCAACTATAAAGTTGAAAAAGGTTTTTAAATCAGTTGAACTTAAATTATGAAACCATTCATTATCTAAATCATAAATATGAACACCCATCATTTCATCAGCGTCACTCGCTGTTTCAGGTGCTTCTGATATATCCATTGGAAATATTTTTAAATCACTCGTTAATGTTGAACCAACACTTTCTAAATCAATAAAACTCATAGTTTTCTCCTTTTTTATCATACTATAATATACGGCTTTTTAATGATATAAACAAACAATTTAATAAATTAAATTGTAACAATATGTAACAGGCTTAAATTAAACCTTCTTTTTTAAATTTTGTTTTCCATTTAGACCAATTCTTTTGTCCAAACTTTTCAGCTTCTATTTCATACTTGTTGTCTTTGTATTCGTCTTTACCTTTAGCTATCATTAAGTTCATTTCCATTTCATACATTTCTTTGAACTTTTTCCAACCATATTTCTTGGCATCCATCGCGTGATAGATTTCGTGTAGGATAGTAATTAAAAACTCTTTTAACTGCCTGTTTTTAATGGTTTTATACCGTGTAGATAATTCCAATGTGCCGGTATCCACATTGTAATGTGCATGATTTTTCATTGATTTTGTTTTAACTTTGACACTACCAACTTTGTGATGTTTTAACAAATCTGAAATCATTTTGTTTTTATTTGTTTCTGATATAAATTCTTTAATTAACATAATATAATATACTATTGTTTTTTATTTTTAACAACGTTTTTTTTATCTAAAAGGGGGCTAGTTTCGTGTATTTGTACTATTGAACCACTTATTTGTGAAGGATTTTTGGTATAATCTTCTACAACTGATTTAGCCTCTTCTGTTATTTCTTGTATTATTTTTTCTATTTCTTGTTGTTGTTTTTTACTTAACATATTTACTCCACTAATCTAAATGTAATAACTTTTTGTTCATATGGTTTACCATGTCTTATAGTTTCTGTATTTACAAATAATTGTAAATATGAACCTACTTTTAATCCACCTTCAGCTAATATTTCTTCTCCACCATCTACATAAGTTTCAGGTTGATTCCAATTTTCAAATGTAACAGTGCCACTTTCATCTACCTCACCATATTTTATTAAATAACTCATATAATTTTTCATTCCTTTAGGACCATATGGTATGCTATCACCAATATCAGGATAAGTTTGACAACCAGGAGTTGAATTATTTTCACAATGAGAATATACTTCATTAAATGGAAATGGTGGTTGTTGTTTATAAATCAAGGTTACATTTGCACCCACTAAAGATTCACCTGTATTTTCATCTACAGGGCTTACTGATATAGAATTACCCTGCCCAATAGATATAACTATTTCATCTTCGAGATGACCATCTTGAGGTAAGTAATCATCAGGTAAATTATATAATTCGGTTGGCCAAATTTTAGGTCTTTGTTGAAATCTTCCCCATCTTGATGGTGTGTAAAATTGGTCTAAATCTGTGCTTATCTTCGATGGTTTTCCTGTATAAATAGGTAAACTTGGATCTCCAGACAAATGATAAACCATAAGATAAAAGAAATCTGCCAAACTATCCCTGTCACAATCAGGATCTTCACACCTACATATAATATTTTCTAAACCCCAAATAAATTTATCTTTAGCTTTATAATAAACCTCACCCAACTCTCTGTAGCCATCTAATACAATAGAATCAACAAATAATCCTTGTATCATATTGTTAAACCTAGTGTCCGTATCTAAATCCGAAGGACCTATAAATCCAACAGCACCTTGATGTCTGTCATAATTTGTAAAACAGGCTGTCGCACTCGACATAGCAGTTACCATATTACCACAAGTTCGATTGCAGCCTGATGTTTCACCACCATCACCCATGGCCAAAGGATCACCTGTGTCACATACTTGTGAAAACCCTATCCAAAAATGGCCATTGTTCATACAACCATATTCGTTTCTTACATCTGATCCATATGGAGCACATTGATTTTGCCCTCCACCAAAAGCATATTCCCAATTAGAATCTCTAAATCCTTCCCAACCTGTACAACCAGCCCATCCTCTATATGTTAAAAATGCATAAGGTAAATACTTGGCATCCCAATCATATTCATCTTCAGGATTGTATCCAGTTCTACGGAAAGAATTTATAGGATCTTGTTGACCTTGTGAAAATGACGTGCACGCTGTGTCCCAGTGTTCACTATCAGTACCCACCACATTTACTCTTTGATTATGTTCACTATCCCATATATTTTCATACGGACATACACCGACTCCTCCTTCACCTTTTTTTAATTTTATATCATATAAATACTTAGACCATTTATTACCCATTTCCCATGCACATATTAATGGTGTTATAGGCATAGCTCTTGTATTTGAATTAGTCACAAAATCTTCAATTTCACTAGAAGTTAATTGATTGATTACAGATTCACTATTGATAGATTCAGGTATGGCAGGGTAAAATATTGCTTCAGATAATCCACCCAAGTATAAATCAATGAGTGATTTAGTAGGAGATGTATAAGAATTTATTATTAATTTATCTTTTAATTGAGCCATAATATATCCACCTTAATTAGAATAATTAACTCCAATGTGCACTGAATTTCCTAAATACTCTTTGTAATATTCAGTAGCATCCCAGTTTCCACACTCTGGACTTAAAGCAATACAATAATCATTAAGACCTGTATCTTCCAGTTTACTACAACCGGCCCAAATTGCATCAGATTTTCTAATAAAACATCTTTCTTCTGAATCTCTACAATATCCTCCTAATATAACATCATCACTATACTCATCATTATGAATCCAATATTCATCAACTGATACACAAACATCAGTATTATTCAAATATAAATGTTGAAAATTATGATAACCTATAGTATGTTGTAATTGAAACATAAGGTGCTTTTGTCTATCCGTATATGAATTACCAGGTTCTTTAGTCATTATCCTACCAATATAAAAATCCGCTTCATATATAGAGTTCATCCCCATAAACCATTCTTCAGGATATAAATTGGAATTAGCTAATTGATCATATACATTTGTAGAGCTTTGAAAGTTCTGCATCTCAATCATACCATTATCATTACCAAAACCTTCTTCAAGTAAAGTTATGACATCATCATATGTATTCCAAGACATTACTGCATTAAATTCATCGAGTGAAACCCATGGACTCTCATCTACATTTTCTCCATTTTCACCATAGTTAAATTTATATAAACTTTGATAATACTCACTCGTAAACCATGTATAAGGCCAATCAGATACATCATCCATTGTGTATGTGTAACTAGGTGTTCCAAAAAATGGAATACATTGAGTAGCTCTTTGTAAACCACCAGCTGTTAAAGTGGGTGCACTACAAGGTTCACCTAAAAATAAAACATATTTTAGTGGATGATCTGTACCCTTATATTTATTTTTAAAGTATTGTAAATGGATATTTAACATATTCGATGACCAAAATTTACCTTTACCACCTGTAAGTGTTTCACCACTAATATGTTGCCACTGATCTAAATCAGGATGTGTATGTCTTAATTGACTCCAATCTTCAGTAACATAAGGTATCACTGTTAAATCTGGAACATCTTCTGGATGAGCACCTGTATAATGCCAATCATTTTCGTAATATCTCATTCTCCTATCCATAACAGCTACATCAACTATAAATCCTCTACTTTTTAAATACTCTATAAAATTAGTATTAACAAGAGGTTCTATATATCTATCTGAATTATTAACAACTATGGTATTTTCTGTATCAGGTTGTACATATTGTGCTGGAAAATGACCTAATAAACTAAAATTTTCACCTTGAGGCATTCTTTCATGAGTTTCTCTGGTATAAGGCCACACATTATTATCTTCCGTGTACATTCTCACACCAGCATTGTTTCCCCATAAAATACCATTAGAAAATCTTTTAAGTATGTTGTTAGCATCACCTCCACCATTGAATGGTTCACCCCAATTTTTTTGAGCCATATGTGGATATGTACTTTGAATCCCAGCTAAATCTGTATCTTCTGCTACCACTATCAAATATCTTCCACGAGATTTGGGTCCTACTGTTGTTGGTGGTTTTGGTTCTGTTTCTCTAAAAAATGTTAAATTATATATTTCTCCTTCAACTCCAGGTTCAGCTGGTGCTAAATTTTTTCCTGTAAATATATAACCATGACCTGGTTTAAACTCATTTAAATTACCAACAAAATTTCTATCTGAAATTGTTACCGTCTCAGCTTCACCGACAATAGACTCAATATAATTTAAATCTTCTTCAGTAAAGGCTTCAGAAATAGGTAAAGGTTTGTTTGTATCAGGAAATCCTATAAAATTTACTCCTAATGTTAAAGGATAATGTGTAGTTTTCTTAACAAAAATTTCAGGATTAAAGTTCCACTCATAACTTGTATCAGAATTATTTTTTACCCAATAAGATTCTCTCGGGTCTATATGAAGTAAATTTCCAACCCATACACCTGGAGATATCCAATTCACTCCCTCTGCAGTACCTATTAATTCAGTTATGATTTGTTCGTCACCGAATAACTCTGCAGGTGTGTATAGTGATTCAGTATTAGATTCCCAATCAAGTGCTTTTGCAAAAGGGAAAGAAACTAAATTCATTCCTGTATGAAAGTTGTAATGGTAGTTAAGCATTATATCTCCAATTATTCACTTATAAATATCAAATAATAATTATTTACAAAAATATTTCGAGTTATGAAATGTACCATTGAAAGATAAGTAACAATTAGGACATAACAATCTTAAATTATCGAATTTAAAGTTTTTAGTGTCACCATCAACAAAATCTATATTTAAACACACCTTATTGTTAGCCAAATTTACTTCGTTATAACCACAATGAGAACATTCCTCTTGAAAGTAACCCTCATCAATCAATCGGTTTTTAAGTACAGAATGAGTGTGCCTTTCTGGAGGTAATCTCTTTCCAGTCAAAATATCATCTAATGGAACTTTATACGAAGCCCACCCTTTTCGTACTCCTTTACCTGATTGGTTTAAATGTTTTTCAAAAATACCATAATATTGTGCCCATTTTTTATATGTGTTATAACTTACACTCAACCATCTAGCAGCTTCCATAGCAGATTTGGTATTTTCTTGAGAGCTCTCAATCATTTTTTTGGTTAAGATTTTTCTCCTACCAGGTATTTTTATAGGTTTGTGATTCATTTTAAGTTCTGTAATAAACTTTAGTTTTTCCACCAAAATTTACAGTTTCTCTCGTATGTAAATTCATAGCTTGTCCTTCATTTATTTTTCTATATGAATGATTAGAATCAGATCTCTCATCAGATAACCATATTAACTCACCTATACTAAGTTCACTAAAATTTATTAATTCATATTCATTCTCAAGATTACTTGGTGGATTATACCTGTCTTGTGCCGGATTATTTTTTGCCATTTTTTTTCTCCTGTAATAATTTTTTTACTGTTTTTTCATTGTCATCTTCAACACTATTTTTCATCATAAATGTTTCTAAATCCGATTTTATTCTAGATAACTCCGATAGTGCTAGTTTTTTTACAAAATCATCACCATTTTTTTCTAATATAGTAGTCATTAATTTTTGAATATATGCTCCTAATTTATTTTCCATCTTCCATTACCTCATATAGTTTGTTAAAAGTTTCTTTGTTCATTTGTTTTCTAGCCATAAAAAAATTTATAGCATTTTGTAAACTATCAGAACTTATTTTATCTATAGCCTCTTTAGTTTTATCACCTTTAAGTGTCAACTTATACATTTTTTTTGTATCTCCTCTTTTTCTTGTTAGCTTCTTTCATTTTTCTTCTTTTCTTTCTTCGTTTTTGACGTTTTCTATCTTCACGTTCTTCATCCCAATTTTTTGGATCTATACTAGACATATTCTGTATTGTCCTCCTTACATTTAATTAAATTATCTTCATATGTTTTTAATTTATTTACTTCTACATCAAACATTTGTAATTTGAAACTACCAATTTCAAGTTCATCATCGTTAGCAAGTATTTCTGATAGATTTCGGACTATTTTAAATATAGGTTCTGTACCGTCCAACCACAATATTGATGTAGCGTCAAACCTCAAAATAATGTCGTTGTGTTTTTCAGAATGTATTGAACAAACTCTTTTACTTAAATCAAACATTGTATTTGGTTGTTCCGTAGATATATATTTGCTGTAATCACAATCAACATATAATGTTGAAAACCATGGTTCTAATTCTTTCACTAAATGAGAATTTGCACTTTTAATAACTAATCCCACATCAAATTTTGGTGGAACTATAGGTTTTAAATATTCATCATGTTTTACAAAATGTCCCCACTTACGAACAAAGTTTCTAGTACTTCTCATATTTTGCTCTAACCACTCATCAGTTTCTCTATTTTTCATAAACACTTGTCCATCTGGATTTCTTTTAGCACCATCAGCAAATCTACTACCACGACAAGTCATGTGATATACAAATCCCTCCCAAGTTTGTACGAATTTATATCCAGCCAATAAGAATCTGTTAAATATATCCGAATCTTCTTTTGATTGTGGAGCATATAATTCATCGTGTCCTCCAATACTTTGGAAGTCTTCTTTCATTATAGCCCAAGGTGCAAATATACCCTCTGTGGTTTTACCCTTATCTTTCATTTTATCTACATCTTTCAGTAAATCTAATTCATTAAACTCTTCAGGTTCAATTCCGTAGTCAGCCAATATCTTTTCAGGTCCATCTGGATGTAATGGTGGTTCTATTCTTGTAGCGCTAACCACAACACCAGGTTTGATATGTTTATTTATTTCTTCATCAAGACCAGGTAAAGCGTACATATCAGCGTGATATATCATGACAATATCATTCGTAGCGTAGTCATTAATCAATGTATCATATAAAATTGTATGACCTAATCTTGTTGGACCTTCGTTTCTATGTATCTTAACATTCTTATCTTTCTCAGCTATCTCTTGTAACCATTCCCAAGTACCATCATTCGAAAAGTCATCAGCCATACATATCTCGTGTGTATATCCAAGATTCTTTCTGATAGAATTGTAAGACCATTTAAGATATTTTAGATTGTTTCTACTCGGTTGTATAAAACTAATCGGTTTCATTTTTATATAACCTCTTTCAATTTAGTGTTCATATTATAAATATAATTGTTTTCGACAAAACCACTATTTTTATATAGTAATATTGTTTGTTTACTGCAGTGCGTATAAAAATCTTCATCTGTTTTTAATTTTTCTGCTAGTTTAGAAGCTGAATGTATATCACCAGCGTCCACAGATAAAAATGGATGTAATTCTGTTTGTGTATCTGAACCTTTATATCCAATACAAGGTATACCCCAATAAGCACAATTCAATGCGAATGTTCCAGCAGCATGTGTTGGCATTAAATGTACACCATATCTGTAGTTGGATAAATTATCCATCCAATCAGCCCAATCCATGTAAGGTAGATGATTTATATCCATCTCATCTTCTCTACTTATTTTTCTACCCATACTTGGTGCGAATATATCTTCATCAAATTGTTTTGCCACCACATAAGAATCAAATCCACCATACCATCTAACCATATTACCACCAATGATTACGCCTTTCCTATCTTCAGGTTTAACTTTAGGTTTTATATTGTCAGTAATCATTAATGATGGGTTCTGATAGATATGTTTTTTTCCTGTTAATCCCTTGTAATATTTGACATCACTTTTGTTATGTGCCAATATGACATCCATTTCCATTAAAGTATTAAAATACCATATCTGTTGTTCCATTGGATAATCTTGAAAATACCAATGTGGACCTTCTTGCATGAATCCTATCTTTCTACATGTTCTTCTCATTTGTTCAATTAACGGAAATTGAATTATCTGTTCCATATTAGTTTTTGGGATTATAACAATACCTAAATCATATATTTTATCATCTAATTTAGGTAAGTCACCAATAAAATGATGAGTAGAATCAAGTGCTACATACCAAGCATACTCCGTTCTCATATTGTTAAAGTTTCTAGGTGTTTTACCTGTGGAGCCTACTTCACTAAAGAAAGCTATTTTCATTTATCTTCTCCCAATCTACCTAAAACAGGATGATTTTTATTCTGTTGTTCATTCAAAAATTCCCACATAGCCTTTTCACTCTTGTCAGCGTAACTCTTAAATAAATCTCCCTTACGAGTTTTGTGACCATCAGTACCACATTTCGTATTCATTCTTTTCATAGGATGATGGTAGTTGTGTCCTTTAATTCTATTCACAATGTGATATTGTGGTATTTTGTTTAATTGAAAAAATAAACTCGCACAAGTATCTTCTCTAACAAAATGTTGTTCGGGTGCTATAAAGGGATGAGGTACATTTTTAGATATCATTAATGTAGAACCATCTATCTTTAAAGAATTATGTGGTAACGATAGTTTTGTAATTTCAATATCACCGGATTTGTGATTAAACTCATCTAACTGTTCTTGATGAATAAAATTAAAACTATTGAAAGGTTCAGGAGCAGTTTCAGGCCTCTCTGGTGGACCTGTTCTTGGATATTTTCTTATTTCAGGATGTTCAACCACATCCCATGTACTATCCCACATCTTTCTCGAAGCTAGTGTAAGTACATGAGGTTCTTTAAAATCTAAATATTGTAGTGTATAAAATAAATCATGTGGATAAATAGTGTCTGTTTCTCCCCAAATTGTATACTTAGCATTAGGGTCATATTGTTCCCTCCTCCAATCACCAATATTATAAAAGTCATCTTCAGGACCTTTATATGTAATGTTGGCTATTTTCATAATATCATGATCCATAAACTCATCGAACATTTCTTTGGCTGTTCCTTCTACAGGTTCTTCCAAATAAGTTTGATAATTCAAACATAAATTTATTTTTACATCTATGTCACAATTGTCTATACTTCTTTTTAGAGAATCTAAACCCTCTCTAACAATTTTATATTCATACCACATAATGTGCATTTGAAATAAGATATAATCTTTCATTTTAACTCCAATTTGATTGCATTACTATTCCCAAGTAATTTTGTTTTAGTTTTTCTATATCATACATACCAGTTTTACTTTCATACTCATACATCTCTTTCCAATGATAAAATTTAAAAAATGGTCCTATTGGTATCATATCTATAACTCTCGTAGCTAATAAATATTCACCATAAGTTACAGCCTCTCTCATAAAGATATTAAAGTTATCTTGCATGTGTATTTGAAATTGTTCAAAATCAATCTTATTTTGATTTAAATAACTTTCTTCAAAATCTCTCCAAACTTTACAAGACCAAAGATATGGTGGTGGACCATAATCCCAAACATGACTATAATCGGTGCCAAAAACTTTTCTGTATTTTTTGACTGCATCTGTATAACCATTTTCTTTATAATTTCTACCAAAGAATAACTTTTCATATTGTTGTACTTCTTTGTTTTCATTCATCACAACATATGGTATATCATCATTGGCCATGAAATCAGATACTTTAAAATTATTGATAAAAAATGCATCAGAATCAACACACAAATAATTTTCTGTGATGTTTAGTTTATGTAAATTAGATTTTACTATTTGTTGAGACCTCCACCCATCTAAATTACTTTTCAATTGATATATTTCTTCATCCGCCACTAAAGTATAACCATCAGTTCCTAGTTTATTTTTGAATAATTCCAAATCAGTATTTGGGCATGATATATAAATTGGAATATTATCTATGTTGTGTTCAAACATAGAATGTAACATCTTTTTACTCCTATCCACATCTCTATTAAATGATTTGTTATATAAAACTATTTTATGCAAATTGATAACCCTCCATGTATTTTTTTATATATAAATAAATTACATTTTTACCTTTAGTAAAATATCTACAATTTTTGTTAACTTTATTATAATTTGTAACAATATTTCTATCCTCTAAAATATGTAAAAATTTATCAAAGTTTTTTGGTTTGTAATTAAAATCATAATCTATATTTACATCTTCACCATTGTCATTAATTTTAGTTATTTTCAACTCACCTTTTTCATATCTACGATAATATTTAGAATCTAAATCTAAATTGTAATCATATCGTAACTCGTGCCAACTATTTTTAGATTTCATTTCAATTGGTATTTTGTAAAAATACTTAAATAAAAACTTATCATCTATATAATCAAATTTAAATATTATAACCTCTTCATGTTCAACAAAAACATAGATAGAATTTAAATGTCCACCATCAAACCTAACAATACCAGTCAAATCATCTTTATATTTTAAATTCATCATAGATATTTTATCTGGTAAATTACTCCACAAATTATCTAAAAGTTTTTTATTAAATTTTAAATTTATCTCTTCCATTAGATGTCATTTAAGTTTATTCTTTTAAATCTATTATCAACTTCATTAACATCAGATATTATTTTTAAATCAATACCATTGATGTTACACCACTCCCAAAAAGGTTTTGTAGAATTTACAGCCTGCTGTAATTCTCCATCTTGAGGTTTACAATCCATTTTTTCTTTATAAAAATGTTTATGTTTGTCAGTCACTTTTAAATCCCATCCTATTGTAACTATATTTTTTACACCTAAATGTAAACACAACGGTATCATCATTTCATAAAACATTCCTGGTCCCCATGTCACCTCACATCTATCGTTCAGTAACTTCATGTCATCAAAATTCAAAGAGCCTGCTATCGTGTCCTGTGGTGTTATGTATGGTGGATTAATAACAGGAAAATAAATATCTAATGGTTTATGTTGTATTCGTTCCAATTGATTTTGTGCATAAGATTTAGATACACTCCAAACTACAACAGTATCATCCGTTTTATATTTGTACTCTTTTAAATTATATGTATTAAGTAAGTGGAAATCTGATTCTTCTGAAACTATATCATATGATTGTTTCACAGTCACCACTAATTTATTTTTTAATTTATGTTTCAATATATCTATGTTGTGATTAGATAAAGATGGACCACAAGTAACTAAATACGCAGTTTCGCCTTCGTATTTATTTTTTAAAAGATTCAACCTCTCTTCAATCGTATTTAAATTTTTTAATTTATTTTTAAGTTCTTTTGTTATACCTATCATTAGTGCCACTTTTTATTTTTTAAAAACCAATCTATCACTTGTGTTAATCCTTCTTTTAAACTTATTTTTTGTTCCCATCCCATTTTTTTCATTTTTTCACCTGATAAAGCGTATCTGAAATCATGTCTTGGTCTTGTTATCTTTGGATCTATTAATTTATAGTTAAGAGGTTTTCCAATTATATCAGATACAGCCAGTGCTAAATCTAAATTATCACTTTCAGTATCAGAAACAATATTATATTTCTCCCCTATCTTATGATTTTCCATTAAAAATAAAATAGCTTCGGATACATCGTCATTGTGTAAATAACATCGTTTACTGGCTTTAGTTTGTTCTGGATTAGAATGTACTTCCAACAATTCTCCACTCAAACATTTTTTAATAACTATTGGTAAATATTTTTCAGGATGTTGTCTGGCACCATAAACATTCATAGTATGAGTTATTATAATAGGCATTGAATATGTATTTTCATATGATACACACAACTCCTCAGCTCCAGCTTTTGAAGCTGCATATGGATTTCCTGAATTATATCTTGAGTTTTCATCAAACACCACTCCTTCTGGAGCTGCACCAAATACTTCATCGGTACTAAAGTATAAAAATAATTTTAATTTAGGTAAATGTAATCTAGCATAATCTAATAAATTACCAGTACCCACAACATTGTCCATCACAAACTCCATCGGATATAAAACACTTCTATCCACATGAGACCCAGCAGCTAAGTGAATAATATAATCTACATCACCTAATCTATTTCTAGTGTAATCATTGACTGGTGATTTTAAATCATGATAAACTACATCCAATCTACTTTTGTAATCATCATTTTGATTTACAATTTCAGATAATCTATTTAAGTTACCTGAAACATCTAACCTATCTAATGATACTATTTTGTGATTTGTATTTTTTAACAAATACTCTATAAAATGGTGTCCTATAAAACCCGCCCCACCTGTAACTAATATTTTTGATTCTTTCATTTTAATTCTCCCACTTTAGTGTTATTTATAAAACCTATAATCTGGATGTTTATTATTTGTTTTTTCATGTTTGAAACCAAGACTTAAGAGTTTTTTTATTATATTATTAACTGAATCTTCATTGTAATTAAAATCATATTCATCTTTACAAAATAAATGAAACTCTAAACAAATTTGTTTACATTTTGATAATAATTCGTTTTCTGTATTACCTAAAACTTCTAATTCAGATCCCTCAATATCAATTTTTAATAAATCAACTTGTTCAACTTCACTCAAGATATCATTTAAAGTATCACATTCTACCTCATATGTTTGTACTAATTTTCTACCATCTTGCCTAACATCATTTTTGTGAGGTAATATAGTATTAGCCACGCCTGAAAAACCATCACCTCTATCATCAAAATCACTTAAAGTCATTGTTTTTTTAGAAGACCAAACACCTTTATTGTAAAAAACAAACTTGTCTGGATATTTATTTTTTAGATTAATTAATTCATTTTCACAAAGATGTTTTGAGGGTTCATACGCTATTATATTAGAATCATATTTCTCTATTATATCTTTAGAGAAAAAACCCCTATTAGCTCCCAAATCAATTACTAATGAATTGGAATTTAAATTATTTTCATCAAAAGTATGACCACATATTGTTTTCATTTATATTCTCCTTAACATTGATTCTGGAAAATTATCCAATTTTATAAATTCATTGTTATTTACTTTTTTAAAAATACACACACATTCCTCTCTAGCTCTTTGTGGTTTTGCTTCATCATGATTCCACACTTTGTTAACCACCATTTCATAACCATTACTTTCAGCCAACTCCGAGAAAAATTCACTTGTATAATAATAAGGACAATGTGGGTGATTTAATCCTGCTCTAGCACCATCCCAATTATTTTCTTTCGGTACTACATGATACATAATACCACCAACTTTACATAAATCATGTATATTTTTAAATGTTTGATATTGGTTATCTTCAACATGTTCTGTAGTGCCGAAATTAGTAACTACATCAAAAGGTCCTCCAATATCTGACACATCTATTTGTTTCCTTAAATCTAATTTTAATGCACCATCTTTCCCATTAAAATCAATAGATATATGTGATTTTATTTTTTTTAAAACTTCATAATAATCTTTTAAAAGATATGCGTTATTGTTTAAAGGTATACCACTTATGTTTAGAGTTTTCCATATTCTTTGATTACCTAACTCACACATATTTATATTCTCAAATTTCATATCAGATTCATAAATCCAATGTTCTAATAATTGTAATCTTTCTAGTGTATTAATTCCCATTTATCTTTTCCCATACCAATCTGTTTTACATGGTTCCCCAAAACATTCTTCATAATAACTATGCCACGCGTGCATCGCAATGGAATCATTCATCAACTCTGGATCTGCTACCGAACACACATCAAACTTGCCGTTATCTTTAGATCTATCAGTTATATTACCCCAAGGCTTTCTTTTACCACTATAATGTATTATTTTTGTTTTATCAAAAACTTTTCGTAGAAGTTTATCACCTGCCATTTTTTCAGGACCACCTACACCAAGTTCTCTGTAATTATAATAAGCTGGTACAACATACCACCCTTTTTTTGTTCCGTCACCACCAACCCAATATTCAACTATAGCATCTTGATCATTATATATCTGTCCATTAGATCTTTTTTTTGTTATAGAAACTAAATCATTATAAACTTTGTAATCATTTAAATATTCTTTACCTATGACAAAAAATCCAGCATTAAACTTTCCATTGTACATCATCTGAAAAGTAGGACCATCCTCATTATCTATCCCTCTCCTTCTTTGTTGTCCTGATTTGTGACATGCTATAAGAGGTTTGTCAATATCTAACCATAATTCTGAAAAATCACCAACACACAACATATCAGAATCTAAAACTACAACTTTATCATAATCTAATTGTCTAAATGAATCGAAACATAAATATGTATCTTGATTGTCTTTTCCATACAAAGTTGGAATATTTTTACAAAATTCTGTATCAAATGGTTTTTCAAAAATAACTTTGTTATGTATATCAGATATCATTTTTTTGTTTTCATCTGATAAATTATTATACACTACTTTTACATCATAATCATCAAAATTTGGTATGTGTTTTTTTAAAGAATATATTAATAATGCACATCCTTTTGACATAGTGTCATCTGTTGTTGTAAAAAATAAAACTTTATTCATTTATCTTTTCTCCTGTATTGTTTATAATATACGATGAAATCGCTGCAAATTCCAAACGTTTTTTTCATTATTTTGTCATTTTTTTTAGGTTTAACACATATAGAATTATCAGTTAATGGTTTTCCAGGATAAGTCCACATATAACCTTTTGAAGTTAATGTTACATCATCTTCTTGGTGCCAAAAACAATGTATATCTTCTTTTAACATTCTGTTAAGTGCTTCTATATTTTTAGCGTGACACCAAAATTTGTCATTTTTTAAATAATCTGAAGTTATCTCATATTGTGGTGAGTCGTGTCCAAGATACCATCTGTTATCAATACACCAAACATCTATTTCAACATCATATCCACTATTTAAAGCTTTATTTATATAAATTGGATTATTTTCCATTTCTGGATAAATACCATCTACATTACCTCTATGTGATATTAAAATCATTTAAACTACATCCTCATATTTTTTGTATTCTAATTCAGTATGTTTATTAGAAGGACTACAATTATATAGTTTAACATCCAATTCTTTTAATATTGGTAATAACAAGTCATATGTTACAGGTTCAACATCCGCTCTAACTATAGAATCAACAATAACTTCTTTGTTATCATAGAAATGAGTTTTTCTCCCATGTTCACCATCCACTCCAATTAAATATATTTCATTAAAGCCTAAATAAATAGCTACTGAAACAGCTAAATCATTTATTACACCATTTTTAGTCATAGCAAACCTTTTTAAATTTTTATCAATGTATGGTTTTCTAATACCTGTTTCTTTAAATCCTTCCAATAAATTTACATTATTGATAGTTTTTAATTTTTTTAAAACATTAGAATCTTTTGGTTTTACAATATAATACTCACCACCATCCATTTTAGAATCAATTATTTTATCATAATTATCAACAATCATTTCTCTATCCGATACACATATATAATCTGGTATAAATCCTGAAGATATTATTAAATTAACACCGATTGTCGTATGATTCTTTAACAATGATAAATCAACATCATTTAAACTAGGACCAGTCCCTAATATGAAACATTTATTTCCCATCAATCTTTCCATTCTCTATGTCTTTTTTTACCAGGATTTAATTCATTCATCGGTAAATTCTCATCAGGATAAAATGTATTTGTTTTTTCATTATGATACCACCAATTTCCACGATTTTTACATTGCGGGTTGTTAAATAATTCTCTAGTTAATTTATTGTCATCATCTCTATTAAAAAGATATTTAATATTATCATTCATTCCCATTTTTATTATTTTAGCTTTGGCCATTCTATGTTGATCCCACCATTCACCATATTTACCAATTTCATCAATTTCATCATATACTTTAGAAAATTCATTCATAACATTTGAATTTGAAAAAAACCACCAATCTGAGATAAATTCGTTGCTACTTACATGTACATGATCTTTATTTTTTTGGCCACTTGCATAAATGTAATTCATATCATATTTATCAAAAATTAAATCAGTCATAAAAGATATATCAAATCTGGTTAACATAACGCAATCATAAGTAAAATTATTTTCCAATTCATATTTTGTTTTTAATTCTATAGATTTTTTTGTTGAATACCATCTGCTGAAAGCACCCCATGTTTTACGATGATTTATTCCTTCAAATTCTTTTTGTTTTTCAAAAATAGAATCTTTGGGTTTATACAATTCTCTTAATTCATCTTCTTGTTCAATACTCCAAGTATGTAAAAAAATATCAATGTCATTATTTTTATCGAAAATATGATGTTTATAGTGATTATAAGATAAATCACAACCTAAAGATTCATCAGAATTTTGCATCCAATTATGTGAATTTTGAAAGTTATTTTTCTTACCAGCTAACCCATAAAAACAAATAGCTATTTTCATAAAATTTCTTCCAATACATTATCCCAATTATCAAATGTGATACCTTTATCGTCTATATATGCAACAGCTCTCGGCTTTTCTGCTGTAACCTTTGTTACAAACTTATCCATCTTATATTCCTTCAACCATTCCCAAACTAATTCTGTACCAGTTTTACCATTAATTAATCCTCTATCTGGTTTAGCTTTTGCTGTGAATATTACTACATCATATTTTTTAGATAACTTTTTTAAAGCTTCCTTTGAACCTTTAATAGGTTCATCATAAACGGTTCCATCATAATAACCTTTTGAATTTTTATGGATGACTCCATCAAAATCAATAGCTATATTTTTTAATTCATCAGGAAAACTATGTTTTCTTATTTCACCATTTGTATTATAATGAGCTATATCTTCAGGCCTATTTCCACCAATAGGTGGACAAACTTTACCACTACCATGTGTCAATTCATATTGCAATAGAAGTGACAATACTTCTGCTGTGTGATAATACTCACAATCTAAAACCACCTCTGAAAGTTTTGGTATCCTTTCAATCAATGGTTGAGCAGTTATACAACCTAATTGTAATCCGTTGGCATAACCCCATTGAAGAGCCTTAATCAAATCTCTTGAACCACCAGATGATGATATACCAAATATTAAACACTTTTTCTTTTGTGCTTCTGTCATCGTTGATGTGATTTGTCTTAACCATTGAACCATCCACTGATCAAAGTTAGTATCATTGATAAGTGATGTAACCACTGTGGCACTACCAGGACATTGTGCGTTTTTTGTTCCATTACTCAATCTTGTAATGTCAACAGCCGCATGATCTGCTACAGCTAAATTACCACCATGACCAAGAACAAAAATATTATTACAATTATTAAATTTATCTTGAAACTCTTTCCATTCTTTACTATTAACTACTTTATAATACTTTTGATCTATATTTTCAATATTTAACATTCAATTATCCCCTTAAATTATTTTTATAACTAATCTGTTCCGCTATAAAGAAATCCAATTCTGTATCTATGTCCACAGCTTCTATCTGATTTACAATATAAATTTTAGGATTTCTGCCTATACGAGAATTATCTAACAAAAATGCCTCTTTTGTAATACCATACAAACTTGTAGTTTCTCTTATCACTGGTTTAGCATCTTGACTTCTTGGTAAAACTTTAGGTTCATAATTAATAGGTTTATTATCGAACCAGTACCAAGTATATTCTTCAACACCTGTGAATATAGAATCATATTCAGAAGTTTCTTTCATAAAATCTACACAATCATTTATAGTATCTATCTTCAAAAAAGGTGATGTTACAAAAATTTGAAAATAAATATCATAATTAGGTTTCATTTCAACCCAAGATTTTAAAAGATCATTTCCATTTGCACTATCTTTAGATAATTCTGGATCTCTATCAATAACATTAATTGAATTATTTTCACAATATTCCTTAACTTCAACTGAATCGGTGTCAACAAAAATATCATCAAATTTATCTGATTTAATAACTGTGTCAATAACATGCCTAAATAAAGGTTTTCTGCCAAACTTACGAAGATTCTTTTTTGATACTCTGATACTATTATCTTTTATTGGTATGAAACAAACTGTTCTATTCATGATTTTCCATATATCTAGTTAAATCTTCTGGTGTTCCTAATCCCCACATATTTTCAATTGGAAATATTTTAATTTTTTTGTTATCTTCTATTGCTTCATTAAATACAGGACAAACATAAAACTCATTGTTTGTTCTAATATCTTTTTCAATCATTTGTTCTGCATATTTAACATAATCAGAACCTTTAGTCCAATAATAAACTCCAACAGTAGCGATATCAGATATTGGTTTCTTTTCTGCAACTTCTGATACAAATCCCTCATCATTCAATTTAGCAAATGACCATTTTGGGTGAGTTGCTTTAAATGTTACTATGCCACCATCAATGTCATCAGCAGTCATCGAATACATAAATTCATTTGAATCCCATTCAATAAATTGATCTGAATTAGCCATAACTAATGGTTCATCGTTGTTTATAAATTTCTTTGCAAGTAATGTAGTACAAGCTGCACCTTCCGTTACACCATCTACTTGAACTATTTCACAATTATTATTTGTAATCAAATTTAACAAATGTAATAAATTATATTTTTCATAATGTTCTTTTTGTACTATAAATATAAATTTGGCATCTATATTTAAATTTTCTGTAACTACCTGTATCATTGGTTTACCATTCACATCAATTAATGGTTTTGGAAAAGTATAACCAGCCTGTTCAAACCTAGAACCAGCACCAGCCATTGGTATTAATACATTCATATTTCCTCCTTGCCATTTAGGCTTTATTTCTTCTTTTTCATTAGCTAAATCAATAACTCTTTTTATTTTATCATAAGACACATCATTACAATCTTCAACAGCACATAAATATGCACCACTTGTCAATGCACCTTTTCTACCTATATGTGAATCTTCAACTATAACTGTTTCATTTGGATTTACTTCTGCCTTTATCATACATTTCAAATACATTTCTGAACTTGGTTTTGGATTCTTAACATCTTGATTGGAATACATAAAATCTATATATTCAAAGAAACCTCTTCTGATTAATTGTAACTTTGCAGTTTCTCTGATAGAGTTAGTAGCACAAGCTATTACATATCCTTCCGACTTTAGACTTCTTAATATTCCTTGTATTCTATCGTCAATTGAAAAACCATCAATAATATCTGTAGTCATTTTTTGTTTTAATTTCCAAACACTATTATGTAAATCTGTAGGTAATCCTTTATTTTTAGTCAACATACCAAGTTTTTTTGTTGTAGACAATCCATCATATGTAGACAAATGTTCATCTCGTTGTATAATATATTTTTCATCAATTGAACCAAGTGCCTTATTCAGAGCATTGTAATGTAATTCACGAGCGTCAACTAAAACTCCATCCAAATCGAATATAACTAACTTTATCATAATCTTCCACTCCAATATTTTATAATAGAGTCATCTATATCTCGTGTTGCCATTTTTACAGGTACAGCTAACTCTTTGTTATTTTTTTTATTTTTTAATATAACTTCTTGTAAAGGACCCGATGAACCTGATTTATTTTTTAATACAACATTTTCTTTAAATTCTATGCCTATTTGATTAAAAGCTAATCCCCAAATTCTTTCCATCATTTCCATTTCCGATTTCTGTGTAGGTAAAATTTTATTAAAATTTAATCTTTTAAGTTCATCTAAAACATTTCTATTAATTATAAACATAGGTCCAATAATACTATCAAAACCATTTTTTTTAAACTCAATATCTGTTTTTTTCAATTCTTTTTCTGCCCAAACAGATGTTCTCGTTCCATCAGATTTTGATGGCCATACAGGCCACTTCCAAGATGAAGATTTTAAAATCGGACTTACAGAATATTTTTCATATTGTAGTAAACTATCTATCAATTCCGTAGAATCATGTAGATAGTAATAGTAATTTACTTCAAACTTGTCATATGATTTCCAAATAGCCCCAGTCATATAATTTTTGTTACCCTCTATTATTTCTACATTGGTATAATCATTCTTAATAATATCAAAATAAGATTTATCATCAGAATTACTATCAAAAATAACAATTTTATCATCATAATATTTTCTTATACTGTCTAAACACCTATATATGAATGGTGTTTTATCTGAATATCTACATGGTATCACAAAAATTCTTTCCATCAAATTATCTCCGTTGAAAATGTTTTTACATCACCACTATAATTAATGGATTTTACATACTCCATTTTATTTTTTATATTTTTGTGAAAAGGCCTAAAATTAAATATCAAAACATCACGATATTTACCATGTTTTGGAATCGTGGCTTTATGTATCATATTTTGATCAAACAATATATAAGTTCCTTTATCACCCTTTATGGGATATTGTTCCCAACCACTCGATTTAGACATCGATATAAACTCATCTGGTATTCTACTCCCTAAAAATTTTGGTTGTCCTAAATTATCAGGTGATATTTTTGAACTCTTGAGCTTCAATGGTAAATTATTTTTAACTAAAACATTAAGTGGTCCACTTTCACCATCAACATCCGTTAAGTAAACCATAATTTTTAATTGTTCATTAACACTATTATCATTGTGCCATAACCAAGAAGATAACTTTTCTTTTTGAGTACATATATTCCTGTAAATATGTAAATGATCTACAATGGTGTATGATTCATAAATATGTTTTTCCATTTGTTTTGCAAAATGATTACCTAATAAATTTAATTCCTCTATATCACTAAAATCATGTACACCTATATAAAGTTGTTCAGAAACTGTTCCTTTATTTTTTTCTATTTTATCAGATATTTTTTTAGATATTATGTCAATTAACTTCAAATAATTATCAGGAACTGAAATTACATTTTTAGTATCACTAGGATTAAAAACATGTAAATTAACCTTATCAAAAATATCAAATTCATTAAATTTATCTGAATATATTTTTTTACATTTATCGTAGTATTCTTTAAAAGATAACATTTAAGTCCTCACTAAAAAATCTGTTAATGGTTTTTTATAATCAGGTAAATTCTGATAATCTTCTTCTCGTATTTTAAAATATCCAGGTTTAAACTCTTCTGAATGTACAACCCAATTAGTAGTCAACATAGCTCTTTCATTCTTTGTAGGTTTTAATCCTTTATGATAAGCACCAGTTTGATTTGATATAATCATATCACCCATTTTGGCAGTCATCTTTCGTATACTACCTTTTTCAAAGTTTTGTTCAACCCATTCATCTGACATTCTATGTGAGTTTGAATAGAAAAATGCTCTCCCATCGTTACCCTTTGGCATATTTTTTCTACTACCTTCAACATACACGAAAGGACCACCATCATCATCCACATCATTTAAATACATAAAACATTTCATTATTCGAGGACAATTTCTATCTACATGAAATTCTTGTGTTCCCCTAGCATTTGTATTTGGATTTACAAAACTTTTTCTTAAATTCATTGTGCCTAATGCTGGATAACATTCAAAGAAAGCCGTGGCTACCATCATAGATATATCATTAAACACTAATGGAACAACACTTGGACAATTGTAGAGTGGATCTTCTACTGCCAATTCAAAAGCATCGTGTGGTTTATTTAACTGACTAAATTTACCTGAAGCTCCTTTTACTTTTACACCCTCATCCCATATTTTCTCTGCATCATCTCTAACCTTTTGTAATAACTCTTTATCAACAACATCTTTAAGTACAACTATACCAGTATCATTTAGTTTATCAACTATACCTTTAACTTGGTGTAATGCATCTTCATTATATTCGTATTGTTGTTTTCTATACTGCCACAATTCATTAAATCTCTGTATGGAATTAGGTTGATTAGATTCATAAATATCTGGTTCATTCCATGTTTTCATATAGATTTTCTCCTAATTTAAATTGCCACTCATAATCAATATCAAAACATTCTAATTCATCCATTGGATATAATTTTATTCCACCCTCTTGTTGAAAATCACCCATAAACATGTTTCTTTTTATTAATCCCATTCTACTAGCATATAATGTATGTGCAGCTTTGTATGTAACTTCAACAGCTTTTGTATTCATTATAGTTTGATCTTCAGGCCACGGTGTAACTAACTTACCGTCCTTGTTCCAATAATAATCTTTTGTTTCTATTACACCAAATAAATTATCTTCCTCTTGTTCAATGAATTGTTTAACAAAACCATCAATTGTTTCTGGTTTTAATAATGGTGAACAACCATTTATCTTGACAACATATTTATATGGTAACTTATCGTGCCATTCATATATTTTTTGTAAAGAATTATCATTATTTGCAGATTCATAACTCCTTTCAAAAATATTAACATCTTTACTTCTAGCTATCTCAACAAGATCATTTTCACATACAGATACATAAAAATTTTCTTTTGGTATAATTTTGGATTGTAATACTTTATCAATAGCTATTGAAAACAAATTAGTACCATTGAAATCTTTAGTCATTTTTTTAGGCACTCTCTGTGAATTTAACCTAGCCTGTATTACAAATAATATGTCATTTATATTTTTCATTATACTCCTATAGTTTTTTTAATTTCATCTGTAAGTGGGAAATATTTTTTAGATATATGTCTTGACATATTATCTTCGGAAAACTCTCCTAAATTATAAAACTTAGTTTCTGGTTTTAATTCATTCAATACATAATTCCAAAATATTATTAAGTGTTGTTTAAAGGCTTCTTCAGCTCCTGGTTTCATTGGACCACCTTTAGGTTCTTTACCAGGTTGAAATGAATGTGGTATGTTTTTTGGATTAGTTTTAAAAGAATACCCATCCATACCAACAAAGTATATTTCTTTCACACCTAAAAATAAAGCTAATATCATCTGTCTCCAATTTGCTCCAATCCACCCGTAATACCTGGTGAAACAACACATATGTTGTGAATCAGGAATATCCACAATTTTATTTATATTAAGTCCTCCGCCAGTTACTGTTATTCTGCCAGAAGGTTCAAATACAACATGAGTATTATTATTTATACAATGACTTAAAAATTCTCCATCTCTTAAATCAACTTCTTGACCAATAAAAGCTAAATCAGTACCAATTTTTTTTAAAATTGGATGTTGATAAAAATGATTACAAGACCAAACATAATCAAAATCTAAATTTTGCCATTGACATTGGTTAGTGGTAGGTCCTCCACCAACAATTAATATTTTTTTACCTTTATATTTGTTTAAACCTGACGCATACTGAAACACAATTTCATCATTAGCTACTAAATTATTGTTATAGTTAGGAAAATAACTTGACATATATCGTGTTACTCTACCTTTAAAGGTTTGTTTAGAACCAATTCTTAATTGTGGTATACCATTAAAACATTCCTCGGCAGATACTTCTTTACCATCCGTATTGTATAAATGATTATTCACATATTCATAATTTAGATATTTCATTAACCCCTCAATTTCTTAGCTATTTCTAACTCACCAGATGAACAACCCAATTTACCATCACCGAATGAAGTTTCTAATTCTCTAATACCTTTTACCAACTTGATTAAACCTTGAGGTTCTACAGAAGATAAATGGTCCGTACCCCACATTGTTCGATCTAATGTAATATGACGTTCAATTATAGTAGCACCAAGATAAACTGCAGCTACTGATGTTCCTAATCTAAACTCATGACCACTATAACCAACCTCACAAAAAAATCTTTCTTTTAATGTTTTAATTGCACTTAAATTTAATTCTTCAAGTGGTGCTGGATATTGTGAATTACAATGCAATAGTGCATAATTTTTATTACCAGGTTCATCAAAATTTAAAATCTTACCACCATTTATTAACCAACCATTAGCTTCTTCTATTTCTCTCCAAGTGCTCATTCCGGTAGAAAGAATAACTTTTTTACCTGTATTTCTTGCAGCTATTATTAATTCTTTATTAGTTAACATCGCTGATGGTATTTTTATGTAAGGTAAATCGTATTGATCTAAAAACTCTAAACTATCCATATCCCATGGTGAAGCTGACCATTCTATACCTTTTAATTCACAATATCTCTCTATTTCATCATATTCATCGTGCCCAAATTCAACTTTATATTTATAATCTAAATAAGTCATTTTTCCCCAGGGAGTGTCTCTCATGACAGATTTTTGATGTTCAGGAACACAAACATCTGGATTTCTTTTTTGAAATTTAACCGAATCACATCCAGATAAAACAGCTACATCAATTAACTTTTTTGCTATATTTAAATCACCATTGTGATTAATTCCTATTTCAGCTATTATATGTGTTTTTTTCATTATATCTCCTCATAAAATTTATTTTGTTTTTCTTGTTTATCTATGGTTTTAGGATGATAGAAACAAAACTCCTCTTCCATAGGAAGTTGTGTGTGTTCTTTATATCCGGTTAATATTTCGTGTACTGGATTTTTCCATAGTATATTTGGGCGATTTCTCCAAATCCTACCTTGATAATCAGGCCAGTTTACCCAACCTTTTTCGTTCACATTCCATCTCCATTTATTTATATGTTCTTGTGTGATACCATCAACTGTGTTTACTCTTGGCACCCAATATAAGTCTATTGATGGATTTGCTTCTAATATTGGTTTAAGATTCTTCATTAATAATTTATGTGGAATCTCATCAGCATCTATATTAACAATATAATCACCAGAACACATACGAGTCAAGTAATTTTTTTGTCCAGCATAATCTTTTAACAAATGTCGTTGTTCAAATTTAATTTCGTAAATTGAAACTACACTATCAAGTATTTCTTTTGTTTTTGAATTGTCTGAATAATCATCAAGGATTACTATCTCATCTTCTTTGTCTTTGTACTCCATTAAAAAATGTATTAACTCTAATAAAGAATCAGTTTCGTTGTGAGTTAATATACTATAACTTATTTTCATGTGTTATTCCTCTTATATTCAATTTCATTAATTATACCAATTTTAGACACTTTATAAGTTCTAAATGCATTTTTATACATAGAATATCTTTTCATATTTTTCCAATTGGTTTCTGAAAGTAGGGATTGTACTAAAAATTCTTTTAAATAATTTAAATTTATACCTTCAACAACACCTGTTTTTTTCTGTAAAATTAGAACTAAAGGTGTTTTATCATACACATCTTTATTAGAATATGAAAATTGTATTATATCACCCACACCGACTTGAGATAATTTTACTATTTTTTTAGACAAAATTCGTCTGTGATGGCTTACTTTTCTTTTTATTCCTTTAGCTATAGCCATATACTATTCAAATTCCAGTTTTGGTAAATTTCCACCTGGATTTTGTGTATTTTCTTTCATTTTTTGATGTGAATGATTTAATGCTTCAGCAAACCACTCAAACTTTAATGAGTTTTCAGTATCATATTTTTGTTTATAAAATCCACCTTGTTCATCCGGAAAGTTTTTTCTTTCTTCTTCTGGTATATTAACCATTGGTGCAAAATTCCATATCATAGTGTTAGAGTCATCGTTGCTAGGATATAAAATACCCACAGGTAAAGTCATCATAGTTGGAATCCATATTCTATTATTTTCTACAACAGACCATTCTTTCATGTCATCTGTCAATTGTAGATATAACTCATGATTGTCTTTACTTTCATTTTCTTTTAACTTATAAGCATCAGAACTAACATAACCACAAGATATACATTGTTGATTCTCACTCGTTTCTAAAGAAAGCACATGTAAGGCCTTTTGTCCACATAAGGGGCAATTACTTATAATTCTTTGAGTTTTCATTTCGTTTATTTTCATATAATATTTGTTACACTCCACTCAATGTTTCTGATAAATTAGGTAGTTTAATTTTTGAAGTAGAAGGTTTATCCATTTTTAATTTTGGTAGTGAAATAGATACAGGTTTAGGTACATGGTTGTCGAGTATTTCACCAAATAAAACATCCATATTTTTGATACTAAACTTTTCTATATTTTTTTTCATCAATTTTTCAGCTTTAGTTTTATAACTTTCATAATTATTAAACATTTGAATCAAACAATGATATGCATGATTCTCACTTATATTGAACCATTTTGATTCAGGAATTATTACATCACTCCAAACTTGAGATTGGGGAACCTGTTTTAATTCTCCTTGAACTAATAGAGAATTTTCTGCATCAAGAAAATCTAATTGTCCACTCCAACCACTAGCTATAACAGGTAATCCAGTCATGGTGGCCTCTAACAATGGTCTACCAAATCCTTCACCATGAGTAAATGAAACCATAGCCTTTACTTTTGGGTGATTATATAATTCATTTACTTCTATGTCCGTCAAATCTCCATGAATAAAATAAACTTTAGGTAGTTTCCAATCCGATGGAAACATATTTTTTACTAATTTTAATTTTTTCAAACACTCTTCTCTATCTAAAATAGAACTGGTAGCACCGCCTGATTTTAAAACCAAAGCTGGTTGTTCTTTTTTATTTGCAAATGCTTCATAAAAAATTTTTACCATTTTAGATATATCTTTTCTATCCTCTCCGTAACCACCTTTAGTCCACTGTCCTAAAAATAAAAAACAAAAATCTTCTTTAACATCACTAAACAATGAATTAATTTCATCATTTATGTTATCAGTTTTTTTATACACATTTAAATCAGCTCCTTCAAATAAAACTTCTATAGGTTTTTCAAGTTTTAGTTGTCCTATTTTTTCTTGTTTACCATCAGGTAATTGTTTTAATTGGTCATATGATGACTGTACAAAACCCCCTTTAGAATGTTCTGATGTGGTTATCACTACATCCATCTTATTACAAGATTCTAACCATTTAGGTGAAACAGCATTTGTTTCTATACCCGCAGTCATCCCAATATTAAATTTACCATGTTGTTCAAATTCATTTGGTATTCGTAAATCAATATAAATGTCAGGTTGTTGAGTTAATGGTTTACGTAATAATAAACAATCTGAAATTTTATTATTATTTGATTCAGAAGTTTCTTTTAATTCAGTTCTAGGGCAGGCTCCCCATGGAACATCATTTATATGTAAATCATATTTATCCATTTTTATAATAGATAAAGCTATATCTCTAGAGTGATTACCATATCCACTTCTAGAAGAAACTGGTGCAGTTAATAAAATAGTTTGTTTAGTCATTACACAACCTCCATAATTTCAAATCTTGATCTTGGTTTCCATTTTTCAAAAGTTTCTTGTATACTACTCAAAAATCTATTTGACATTTCGTTGGCATCCATACCAATATTATTATCTTTCACAAATTTAATACCTAATTCACCACATCTTTTTCGTTCTTTTGGACCAGCTTTATACCACTCTAAAAGAGCATCACCAGCATCTTCATAACTAGCTCTATCATCAAATATATATGGTGTTAGTGGTGAACCTTGACAACTTATGTTTGATGGAAATACAGGTTTAACCCATTCACCATGTTCTTTATAATCACCTCTATGATTAGAACCTAACTCAACATAATCTTCTGCAGTTAAGTATGTACCATCTTCTTTTTTGAACCCACATTGGTCTTGTAGTCCACCTGTGACATTTACAACAATCGGTGTTCCAGCATGAAGTGATTCACAACTACCTAAACCGAATCCTTCGTTAGATGCTAAATTCATATAAACATCTGAGCTATTATATAAACTGTTTAAATACCCGGTGTCAAATACTTGGTCTTTTATATCATAAGTAAATACTACTGGATAATCTGGTAAAAGTGTTTTACAAAACTCTCTCATATCAGTTCCGTTTTCATCTTTCGGAGCCGAGTGAAATATAAATACACATTCTTTTCTTTGTTCAGGTGTAAGTTTATCCATCATATGTTTATAAGCTAACGCACAATCACCAGGATTTTTTCTTCTAATGTTTCTATTGATATATAAAATTTTAAATTTGTATTTTGATACACCTATTCTCTCTTCAAATCTTTTAAATAAAGTATCTCCTTTATCCAGTTGATGAAAATCATCCTTGTTTATACCATGAGGTATATATTTCACTTGCCAATCTTCATAATTATAATCTTTAAGTATTCTTTTATTAATACCATAAGTTTGTTTTGATATAGCCATTAATGTATCTGAACTTCTATAAAAATCTCGATTATACATTGGGTCTGGTAAATCATCCCAAATATTGTAATACATAATAGGAATTTTAGTTCGTATTTCTCTTTCCATCTGATATAACCAAATCCACTGCCTTGGATCTGTAAAATGTAAAATGGCATCTGGTTGTTCTATCTTAATTACTTCTCGTAAGTAATCTGGATTTCCATAACCACTAACACAATAAATTTTCATATAAGGATCTTTTATATTGTGAGGTTCTTTCATCCAAGTTTCTGAAGTATCTACTACTTTACCTTCGTCTGGATGTTTTATTGCACCACCCATTTGAACCCAGTCATATTTATGTAATGTTCCTCTTACAATTTCTCTACTCATATTAGCCACACCTGAATGCATTCTAATATCATCTGATAGTAAAAGTATTTTTTTCTTTTTTATGTTGGATTTTTTTTCTAATTTTGGTAAACTCATATATGTATAACCCTTTGTTGTTTTAAATTAATAATTGCTTCCACTTATCTTTAACTCTGTTGTTTCATTTATTTTTTCTTTAAATGTATCGTCATTCAAATATAGATATATAGATCTATTTACAAGTTTTTGAAATGACATAGAGTCATTGACTGTTAAATATTTATAATCATTATATAAATTTTTAAATATTTTTACTGATGTTAATGTTGTTTCTTTTTGTGCCATAACTTATTCTCCATAAATCATTGTTTATATATTTATATATAAGTATATACAAATATAAAAAAGCTAAGAAATTATTGTATATTTTTTATTTTTTTTCTTAGCGTACTCTATAATAGAATCTGATATTCGTTCTCCCTTACCAAATAATACTACCATATCACTCCTATTAGCTATCAATCTGTTTCTTGCATAGAAATTTCTTATGTTCCAGGGTTTTCCAAATTTATGTGCGGGTAATTCATCAGGAACATACATATTATGTTGATCATGAAAAGTAGGAATACTTTCAAAACCAAATCCCCACTCTAATGCTATTTTTTTTATGTGATTGTCTGCCCCATACTTATATCCTCCTGTTACAATCGTCACATCAGAAGTATTTTTGTATTTATTTTTTAGTAGAAATAAAAAATCTTTTATTTTTCTGACATTTTCAAATTTTTTACTCCCAATCATTCCTATTTTAATTTTTTCCATCATTTAATATACAACCTTTTTTTGTTAAAAACAACTAAAATATCTTTCACCCCTATCACATAAAATCGTTATTACAATTCCATCAGGATTATTTCTTTCTATCCATCTTTCAGATGCTAACACATTTGCTCCGGCAGATACACCAACGAATAAACCATTTTCTTTTGCTAATCTTAAAGCTCTTTCTTTTGCTTCTTCTGTAGATATAGTAATTATCTCATCTACTTTATTTAAGTCAACTAAAAACTTTGAACCATCACCAATACCTTGTATTCCGTGAAGTCCCTTTTCACCACCACTCATTACAGGTGATTCCAATGGTTCAACAGCTATGATTTTTGTATTCATATCATTTTCTTCAACACCTCTTTGTAAACCCATTAATGTTCCACCAGTACCTGTACCTAATATAAATGCAGATATTTTATTTTTTGGAAAAAATGCTTCTGGATATTTTAATAAACCATTAACTTCAAGTTTTATCTCTTCAAATGTTGTTTTGTGGTGACATTCAATATTTAATGGATTGTTAAATTGATTTAACTCAATACAACCTTCATTTTTAGCAATAGATTCTTTTTCTGATATTGCTCCATCAAAATCACCTTCACTCACTTGAATTAATTCTGCTCCAAAAAATCTCATCATCTTTTTTCTTTCCTCTGACATATCTGATGGCATCACTATCTTACAATCATAACCTCTCTCAGCACACATCATAGCCAATGAAATACCTGTGTTACCACTTGTGGCTTCAATAATTGTATCACCTTTTTTTAAATCCATTCTATCTAAAATATATTTAACAGGTCTATCTTTGATTGAACCACCTGGATTTACAGCTTCTAATTTTCCATACAATTTATCTGACAATTGTATTAGTGGTGTATTACCTATCTTCATCTACTACCGCCCTCCCTTTTAATTCTTTCCAATCTTCTTCTGGTCTTACATCTAAATTGGTATCCCAAGCACCACCTATCGTATTTAAGGATGTATCAAGATTTCTTGCTAAATGTATAAGAGCATTTAAATCTTTTGGAAAACAACTACCACCAAATCCAAGATGCCCATCAGGACCTGGAACAGCCCAATGTGATTTACCCAATCTTTCATCATATGTAGAGTACTCTACAACTTTATCATAATCAATATTTAATTTATCACATATTTGAAACATCTCATTTGCAAATGATACTTTCGTAGCTAAAAATGTGTTAGTCATGTACTTAACCATTTCAGCGATAGTTGAACCTGTTTTTACAATTGTTGTTTTTGGAAATATCTTACTATAAAATCTTTTTACCTTTGTGATACCTGGTCTTGGACCACCTAATATAATTCTATTTTGATTTCGGAAATCTTCAATATAATTAGATTCAGTTAGAAACTCAGGATTAAATACAACTTGAATATTTTGACATATTTTATTTAATCTTTCAGTAGTTCCAGGTGCTACAGTTGATTTGACAACTACCACTCTATCTGATACATTCCTACTCACAACCATATCGTTTATATCTTTAACCACAGCCTCAACTATACTTGTATCACAACTACCATCTTTTTTCATTGGTGTTGGAACACATACAAATATAATATTCACCAATTCAACTATGTCCTCTAAATAATCAACGGTACATTTATCTTTATCTAAATCAAGTGTATCTACCTCATAATATTTTTCAAATCCAGCCTTTAGTGCTTTACCTACAAATCCTTGTCCTATTATCCCAACACCCATTAACTAACTCCTTGATTACAATATTCTGTATTTTTAAACTCACACCACCTACACGATTTTTTACTAGGTGTTGCAACAATGTCTTTTGATGTTTTTTCCCCATCATCATCAAATGCAATATCTAAAAAATTGTCCAATCGTTTAGCTACTTTATTCATACTGACGGTTCCACTAGCTGGTGAAAACTTTTGAACTCTCTTTTGTGGAAACATAGCTTCTTCCCATAGTTTTCTTTTCACTATAAAGTATTCTACTTCTATTTTATCTATTGGATGATTGTATTGTTTAGAATAGAATTGTTTATATAATAACAATTGTTGTGTTTTATTCTCATCTTTTTTCATCCATTTGTTCCAACCTTTAGTAGATGTTTTGATATCATATATTTTTAATGTATCCGATACCTCATCCAATATTACTAAATCTAAATAACCAACCATTTTAACATTCTTTTTTAAATCAACATTAATTGGAACTTCACAACCTATAAGTTTGTAACCTCTCTTACTAAAATAATCAGCTCTCCGTTTTTTAATAAAGTCAAGTATAGCCACACCATCATTAAAAAACTCTTTCATCTCCTCTATAGTGCAAGGATTCTTACCATAAGCCTCTTTATCTAATTTAAATTGTTCATACATTTTATCATGTAATCTTTGTTCAAGATTTAACTTGTTTGCATTCTTAATACTATCATTATACATAACTTCTAACCAAGTTTGTATTACTTCATGCATTGCTGTTCCGAATAATAAATGTATACTCGGTTCTGATACTGATAAATCATCTATATAATTCAGTTTCCACCTTAATGGACACTCTGAAAACATTGATAATTGTGAGTATGATATTCTACCCATAAAATCTCTCCTTTGATTCTACTTCTATTTTTTGTATCTCTGGATAGAATTGATAAGCATCTTTCGGATATGGTTTAGGTTTATGTATTAATGTATTCATAATCTTTTTCTTATCTTTCTTTCCACATAACAGATATAAGTATCTGTGTTTTTCAGGTTCTTCTTTTCTCCAAAATGTATGTCCTATTCTTTTCTTTAACTTTTCTAAATTATGAGAACCAAACTTCGTTGTAACATTTCGTGAGTGCATCCACTTACCATCTTCTGTAAGTCGTATAGCGTAGTTAGGCATTAACCTAATACTATTACCTTGATATATCCAATTCGTAGCTTGGTAAATAATACCCAAGTGTCCTTGTTCAGGGTCTGAATAACTCACTAATACTTTTATATCAGTAGCGTTTTCCTTTAACCAATTGAATGTTTTAGATAAAACCACACTTTCTGTATTCTTTCCATAATCATCAAAGATAAATAACCTTGTCAACTCCAACACCTCTTCTTCTTTTAATTCAGGTGAAATAGATTTAGGAGCACTTCTTCCAACAGGATAACCATAGATAGCTACACCAGCCAACTTCTCATCTTTCTCATCAAAGAATGCGTGTTGGTTATCTGTTTCATAAAATATACCTAAAGCGTATCTACAACTTGTCCACTTGTGACTGTAGTGATTCTTTACAATCATATCTTTAGCTATTTTTTTAGAAATTTCTCTTATGGTTATTTTGCTTGGATTTATTTTCCCCATTTACCATTATCCACTATCTGAGCTATTATACCGTAACAAGCTAAATCTTTAAAGGCGTCTATTGTTGGTTCATTTTGAGCTTCTCTGTTATTTTTTATCACAAGATTTATTAATCTTTGAACTTTGTCATTAATTCTAACTATAAGACCTATCTTACTTAACCTCTTTTGATCAGTGGTAGACAAATCAGTACCCATAGCTATGTTACTTGGACCATAATCCATTTGTTTCTGACAAAAAAGTTGCCATTGTTCAAATTGTAATCTCTGAAATTCTTTAGCAGTTTCTGGATAATTTTTTTCTATATATGATATAGCGTCTGTATCTATTCTCGTTTCTCCATAATGTAATCCATCATTACCATTCTGTCCTATAACATCCATTCTACTAAATTCTTTTTTATTTTTAGATTCTTTTATAATCTTTTTCATTTACATAACCTCTTTATTGTTTTTTTATCTGTTCCATACATCTGTAAAATTTGAATTAAATCATTTTTATTTATTAATTCAAGATTTTCGCGTGCTTGAATATTACTACATTCGAAATGTTTTATAATTATATCCAAAAGTTCTTTGTCGTATTTTTTATCTTTCTTACCTTTAATATACTTATTGAATCTTTTACCTTTTGGTAGAATATCACAATACCACCTGTAAACCTCTCGTGGTTCTAATGTTCCAATGGAATACTTTTGAAAGTAATTCACGATTTCTATAAATTCTTTATCCATTGATAACCAACGATTAATTATAAATGTATTAAATGATTTTTGTTCATCTTCTGTAAAATCATTCCAATCTTTTTTGTGAACCAAAACTTGGTTTATCCAATCTATAATTGTCATTTAGATTTCCCACCAAAACCCCAAGAACCATCTTTAGAACCTGGTTTTGCATTTGGTTTAAATATTCTTTTCATTTTAGGCACATGTATACCAACACTAGCATTATCACATTTTTTACAATTAGGTGTAGATGCGTTAATACTCTGTAGGATTTCTTCTTCTACATTACAAGAGGGACATTTATATGTATAAAAAGGCATTTTAACCTATCCCATTTACATCTTGAAATTCTTTGTTTACATGTCCACATTTTTCACAAGCAAATACTGCCATTGGAATTATCATTTCTTGTCCATTTGGTGCAACTAATGCTGACATTTTTCTTACCAACAATGTTTGTTTAAATGTTTTGCCACCACAATTATCACAACAGATTTCTGTTGTTTTACTGAAATCAATTTGTTCTTGCATTTGACCTTTACCATCAGGTATCATCATTATTCTTCTCCCCCATCATCTAATTCATTATCAATAAATGATGGATTTTTTAATTTTTCATCATAATCTAAATGAACTTCTTTTATCACACAATCTTTTTCTTTCCATTTAATATGTTCTAAAACATTTTCATTTTCAAACGGTGGATTGTGTAAAACTACTTTTACTGTTTGCATTTTTTTAGTATTTTCTACTATGAATTGTTTCATTGTTAATCCTCTTTTACTTTTCACTAACATGAGCTAGTACATCATTTTGACTCATTATCAAAACAGTATTCCCATTTAACTTGTACTCTTGTCCACTATTTTGTTTACCATACAATACTACCTGGCCTCTCATCACAGTCATCGGTATCACCTCACCAGTATGTGAATACATGCCAGGTGAAACCTCAAGTACTTTACCCTTCATTAAACCACCAGTAGATGCTACATCAGGTAGTAATATACCACCATCCGTTACATGTTCTTTTTCATCTTCTATTGGTTGTACAACTATTTTATCATTTATTGGATACATTGATTCTATCATTATTTTATTACCCTCATTAGTTTTATTATTGTTGACATAAAATTTATTTCTTTATCTACTACATTCACATCTTGATACTGACCCTCTGCTATTGCAAGAATACATCCAGCCTGATTATCCCCACAGTATGATTCCATCTCATCATATAATAATCTATACAATTCAGAATAATCACTAACAGAATTATCTGCAATTAGTTGTCTGACATCATTAACTTTAGCCTTATTAGATATAAGTTCAATCAATTGTAACTTATAGTTATTTTGTATAACCGAACTAACATCTATTTTTAACTTACCATCAACGATTTGTCTTTGGGCTGAATTTATAACTCTACGAATATCAGGATAACCTGCATTTACTATCAGAGCTATATCATCAAGTTCAAATGTACAATTTTCTTGATTCAAAATACTAACCATCTGTTGAGCCACTTCTTTTTTAGATGGTGGAACAACTTTGTATGATTGGCATCTTGATTGAATTGGGTCGATTATTCTTTCTACATAATTACAAGTAAGAATGAACCGACAATGTTTTGAAAATGTTTCCATTAGGTTTCTCAATGCAGCCTGTGCATTTGGTGTAAGATAATCACACTCGTCAAGGATAATTACTTTCAAGGATTTGAAACCTACAGATGAGGCAAATGTTTTAATTTTGTTTCTAACATCATCAACTTTATTTTCATCAGAAGCATTGATATACAAATAATCACAATCGATATTCTTTGTAATAATCTTTGCCAATGTTGTTTTACCAGTACCAGCTTTTCCATAAAGTAAAAGATGAGGTACATCTTCACTTTCAAGATATACCTTCACCTTACTTTTAAGATGCTCGTTACCAATATAAGTTGATAAATCAGTTGGTCTATATTTTTCTACCCAAAGTGAATGTGACATTAATCAACATCCTGCATTGCAACTATATGATATGTAGAATCATAATCATCAATCTTAAAGTTTACTTTAGCTAAACCTTCGTTTGAAACCTCAAGAACGGCTGATGTACATTCCTTGTTTGCTACCAATATCTCTTTAAAAATATTAGCGTTAAAAAATATAGGGTCAGTTATATCTGTTACCTCTGTATCAACAGGTATGTTAACTCTATTCGTGTTAGTATTAGCGTAACCAATAATAAACCTAACACCATTTTTATCATTTACTATAGCAAATGAATCTATGTCATTTAATGCAGATTTACCTTTGATAAAAGAGTTTATGAACTTACTATCCATTTTTATTTTAGTACCAAATTCAGGTAATCTTTTAAGTGCTGGTGGATCTGCAATCACAGATAAATCTGAAAGATTGTAATCAATTGAAACTGTTCCATTCTTAACATTAAGTGAAACGGCTCTATCACCTGCTTTAGTTAAATTCATAACAACATCATCACCTAAAACACTTAATAATTTTTGTAATTGATCTGTTTGATATACACCCATTTCTGAATTTTCAAATTTAATACCATCAACAGTAACTGTACCTAATAAGGATTTATCCGGTGTTATAAATGATGTACTCAATGATTTACCATCAGATTTCCATTTTACTGAATTTACATTTCCGCCTAAATTATATTTGGAAATGAATTTATCTAACTTACTTTTTTGCATCTTATTCTCCTATGTTTAAGATTTATCGTTTATAATATAATACTTTTTTAATATACAAGTCAACGTTTAAAAAAATCTTTCTAATGTATTTTTAGTATCGACAGGCATATCCCATTGTAATGCTTCGTAAAACATTCTTATTTTCTTTTCTAATGCACCTTTATACAACTTTTCATAATCAATATATGTGCTTATAAAATCAACAACTTCTTTGGGGTCATCATAACCTTTAAACGCCAATGATTCAATACCAAATTCATTATTTTTTAAATAAACCCATTTTATTTTTTCACTACCTCGTATTTGTTCGTAGTTATTTAAACCAAAATGTTTTAATAAATCATTATACTTTATAGCAGCTTTAACATGTACAGGTGCACCTTTCTTAATATTGGTAAATTTATTTTTAGAGTTAAATTTACCTCTTTTATTCTTATCAGTATATTTTTTTATATTTTTAACACCTGTAGGTAAAGCTATGTCGTGAATAGGCATTTTTTTCATCTCACTCTTAAATTCAACTATTTTAGAATCAATGATGTCTTTATCGGAACTACCTAATATATCTTTTAATACACCAGTCATCAAATCTCTCATCGCTGGTGGAAATGAACTACGAACAATATCTAAACCTTTTACATCCAACTTATCACAAGTCAAACCACCATCGTTGATAATCCATTGTCCATACCTTTTCTTCGTAACCCAAAATGCTGACTTAGCCACACACTCTTGTTTAATATCAAATCTATGTTCATCTTTTATATTTAAAAATTTGTTAGCAAAATAATCATAACCTTTATTTATAAAATCTTGTACCTCTCTGGCCACAGAAAGAATTTGTTCAGTCATAAACTCATCATTAGATGTATCTGCGTCAGGATATCTTTTCTTAACTAACGGTAAAGCTGGATAAAATACTGAATCTGTATCTGTGTAAATACAATAATCTTTCTTATCACCCAACTCTTTATTATAGTAGTGGTTGGCTATTTTCTCTGTAAACTTGATTAACTCTTGGCCTGTAACTGTTGTAGCCTCAGCATTATCTACATCATAAAATCTAAATACAGGTAATCCCAAAACACCATAAAGTGAATTAAGAATAATCTTTTGAATATGTTGTCGCCTTTTAAAGTATCCATGTTTTTCATCATCACCTTCTTCACCATATTTCTTCATCAATCTTTTATATTCAACTCTCTCATTAAACCATTTTTCTAATAACACAGGTATTAAACCTTTTTTATCTGTACGATATAATATACCATTAGAAGATATGGATACTTTGTTTGATTTGAACATATCAGCTAACTCTTTATTATTCATATGTCCTTGAGTTTTACCATTCTTTTCAAGTGAATATGTTTTTGGTACACCCTTAATAAACTCTTCAGCATTCCAACCATTCACTTTACCAATCTTCATCTCTGGTGAAATATTCAACGACATAATAACTGATGGATACATAGAGGTTAAATCCAAGTCAAACACCCAATCATATCTACCAGGTTTAGGGTCTTTTACATAAGCCCCACTAAACTTGTCATCCTTGTTTATCTTAGCACCCAATTCTTTATTAGGTGCAATCACACCAATCTTTTTCATATAAACCAACATAGCACCTTCAAGATATCTACTACTATAAAAATTATCTTCATATGGTACATGACCTAAATGTCCTACACCACGAGCCAAATCAATAAATTTTAATTTGTCATCGAGGGCTTTTACAATCACAACATCATTTAAGTTATATTCAATATACTTTTCAATATCATTTTCGTATAAATCTTGTAGAGTTCCTTCATATTCAACCTTACCAATTCCAACTTCCTTTTGGCCAATATAATCCAAACGATATGAAGATTCTTGTGTATAGGTAAACCATTTATATAATTTAATATAATCCAAACAAGAAACACCTGCAATCTTATACATGTTTCTCGTTTCATTCCAATAAACTTCACCGATTGGTGATAAACAATTGGCTATTTGATCACCCATAGTTCTTCGTGTTCTGTTGTATAAATAAGGAATGTCGAAACCATCAGTATTCCAACCACTCAATATCGTTGGATTGATTTCAAGATATTTCTGATAAAATCTTTGTAGTAATTCTTCTTCTGATTGAAATGATTCTACAACATCTGTATTAGGAACATTACCTAAAACATAACAATGATATTTATCTGCAACTTTATCATAAAGTGCAATAGCAGTTATTTTATTTTCTGCTTTACTTGGATCTGGGAAACCATCAGTAACTTCAACCTCAATATCAAAGAATAATTCTTTATGACCTTCAGAAGGTTCATCTGAATCTCCGTATTTGTCAACTAATATTTTAGTTTCTATCGGAACATCAGATTCAAATACTCTACCATTCTCCAAATCATTTTTATCCCAAAAAGTTACTTTCTTGAGTTTATCACCATATAAAGAACGATATGTTCCACTCTGTGATTTTAGATAAGCGTATGGTTTGTAATTGAATTTTTGATAACCTGCTATGTCATCCCAAATATGAACTTCACAACCTTTGGACATTCTTTTAACATAAATATTCTGATACATATCTAAATATACAACCTTTTATATAAATAAAACAACGTTTTTTTTATTATCTTAATCCACTCCCGCCTCTTCTACGACCTTTATGTTGTTTTCCCCGTTTCCTTGCTTTTTTAGAAAAGTATTGTTCTTTATTTAATTCACTCAATCTTTTCTTTACTTCTAATTGAGGAAATTCTTTTTCTAACCATTCAACTGATTGTGTAAAGTTAGTTCCCAATATTTCACCAACTAATGATATTACATCAAGAATATTAATAATTCCATCTTGATTTAAATCAGCAGTCAATCCTTGTTCTTCTGTTGGTGTTGTTCCTAAAACAAAGTTAACCGATAATATAACATCTGTTATATCTAATGAACCATCAAAGTTAACATCACCATATAATTCTACTATAAAATCTTCTTCAGGTTCTCCAATGTATTGAAAGAACCAATTTAATCTACTATGTATTTTAGAATACACACCTGGATAATTAGGTTCAGCACAACCATAACCCCAGCTAACTATACCGATTAACTCATACTCTCCATCAGAATTTGTCATAATTAGAGGGCCTCCAGAATCACCTTGACAAGAGTCCTCACCACCGTTAGCATCTCCAGCACAAATCATATTGTTTGTAATCTCATTGTTTGAATAATTACCACAACTATCATCAATAGGAACATCTACTTCAAGTAAAAAGTTTGAACTACTACCACCACTTGATGTAGCACCCCAACCCATAGTGGTTGACATTATAGGTTCTTCGTGATGTGATTCATCTGTAACTAATTGTATGGGTTCAAAGTTTGTAATGGGTTCATCTAATAATAAAAGTGCATAATCATTATTTAATGAATTATTACTATATTGTGGATGTATGATTATTTGTTCTACACCCACAGTTTGATTACCTGTTGTTCCATTTACATTATGTAATCCAATAACTACATCTATATTATTAGGTGATTCACCTTGAACACAATGTGCAGCTGTTACAACCCAATCTTCTCTAACCAATGAACCACCACAAAAATGTCCACCCCACCAACCTGGTGATTGTAATGAAACCATAAAGTCATATTTACAATTAGGACAAGCAGGATTTACTTGTGTACCACCAACAATCATTGGTTGTGGTAATTCACCTGGCATCATTGAATGAAAGTCTTGTGTAGTCAACCTTATTTCAGATTCTGTTGATAATGGATTTGAATCATTACAACTATTCATAACCATTAATATTAATCCAAGTAAACAAAACACTTTAAATGTATTTGTTATTAATTTTACATTCCACATATTTTTCTCCTACACTATTTCACAAACACCACCAGCACAAGCGACTTCACCTTTTAAATCCGTATTATCTTGTTCTTCAGTAATTCGTGCTAAGTTGATGTTTTTTAAAGTTTCTACCATTTTATCATAAGTTGCTTCCTCACAATCTTCAAATGGTGCTTGTTTGTAAGTTCCACCATCATAAGGCAAAATACTTAATCCATTGTATGCTTTTTGATTTTTCCACATCCATTGTCCTATATCTTCCCACTCATGTTCTTTTACTGATATTGTAGCTGACACATTATGTGTATTCATACCACTACGATGTCCTACTTTTACATAATTCTCACTAATGAATTTTACTCTTTCCAATAATTGAAATGCTGATTCAGTTCTCAATGTCGCTCCCTCAGGTGATTTTTGTGGAACTGATATAACAGCGGTATCATGTGGTCTAAAGTATTCATCTTCAACTAATTCAGGATGATTTCTCAATAAATAACCATAGATAGCTTCATTCTTACCAACTCTAATTCTTCTAATGTAATAATCATTGTGCCATGCGTGAATACCACTTGATGTTCCTAATGTTAATGATGTTGTACCTGCTGGTTTAACAGTCGTACATCTTGCGGCTGGATTAACTCCAATCAATTCCGCAACTCTTTTGTTTTCTTCTTTCACTACATTTGCAGCTTCTGTAACATCCAAGTCATCTAATTTATTAGAAGCTATACCAGTCATTGATACTCCAATCAATGCATCTTTTTCTGTTGTTCTTTGCCATACAGGTCTTAGGTAGTGAAAGTCTGTATAACCAGCTTGAAGTGTTCCAATGAATGCTCCAGCTTTCACTCTATTGTTTAAATCTTCTTGAGATTCTACATTTGATACATTCACCTCTGTTAAATTACAAAATTGATATGGTCTTAATGCAATCTCACAACAAGGATTAGTTCCCCAATCTTTATCATTGGTTAAATAAATACCTGGTTCCCCACTACCACTTGCTTTAATTTTTTCCCACAATTCAAAGAAAAACTCTTCTGTGATTTTGGAACGAACCAAAGCAGCTGAATTATTTGCTCTTCCTCTTTGTGGATTTGTTTCCCACCAATTTCCATACTTGGATGAAATCATTGAATCATCATCTGCTGAAAATAATGAAATCAGAGCTGCTCTTCTGATACCACCAGCCAATACAGCATCTGCTATGTGACATACAATATCGTGAACCTCTAATGTGGTTAATTTATCACCATTTTCTTTTGTTTCCAATATACCATTTATTTTAACTAAACACTCTCTTA
>VTLG01005666.1_pt1 | contig 70618 bp, 90 predicted proteins | sample 4694571 | NCBI WGS metagenome assembly VTLG01 (sample SAMN12604809, study PRJNA352737) | marine metagenome | biome: ENVO:00000447; feature: ENVO:00000209|ENVO:00000569|ENVO:01000036; material: ENVO:00002151; isolation source: viral sequences binned using virsorter ...
TGAGATTTTTCTTTTTTTATGCTTAAAGTAATCATACTTATTAGCATGAAAATGAGTCTTGATTGAAACGTATTCTTTATAACAATCAAACGGATCCATTTTTATCATAGTCCTGGTATTGTAGCAGATTTTGGAAGAAAATGCAAGGCTGTAGCTTCTTCTCTTAACTTAGCCTTTAAGTTACCTTGAACAAGTTTTCCAACTGTTTCAGGTTCCATTTTTGTATCTTCACAATAATAAGATATTGCATCTAAATAAGACATTTTTTTATTAGTAACAATATCTTCTATAATAATTGCAAAGTCTTGGGGCTTTATTGTTTTAATCATTTTAGTTTATTAATTTTATTACTTTCTCAATAGCATCATAAACTTTTTCTGGTGAAATATTTTTAGAACATTCAAACATTCTATCAGTATTTTTATGATCTGGACACCATAACCAATCACCAGCATCAAATTTGTGCCGATTATAGCAACTATTACAAACTGCATCATTATGGATTCTAAAACATTTTGAAGAAAATTCAGATGTAGGATTACTAAAACCTGATATCATTATTACATATTTATTTAAAGCCCATGCTAACCAGGACAAACCAGAACCCAATCCAATGAAAAATTCAGCGCCATTTAAAGTTGCTATTGTCTGATCTAAAGTTCGTTCATGTTTACCTATTGCATTTTTTGGTGCTGTATTAAAATACGCTCCTTGCCCAAAAGACTGGTGTTTATCTATACATACTACATTATAACCCTTTTTGTTCAAAAAGTCAACCACCTTGTCCCAACCTTCTGGATTATTCCAATATTTTGCTTGAGCAGTTGATTGCATACCAATACACACATATGGTTTTCGAATTAATTGTGGATCTTCTTCTCTTTCTCTAACTTTTATTTTACATCTTGTTTCTTTAAAATCTTTAATACCAAGAATACCTGCACATAAATTTTGCAAAGAAACATATTTCATGTCAACAGGAGATTGAGGACTTTCTTCAAAAAAACCTATTCTATAAGAAGACACAAAATCATTAAACCCAGATTCAGGCATTATAAAAGTTATATCAGGATATGATTCAGATACTAAATCATTCCAAAATGTACTACAATACATTTTACATCTATGTTTTTTACGAAATTTATCGACAACTGGCATCCAAGCCAAAGTATCACCTAACGCCACAGAATCAAACCAAATAAAAATATTCTGATTTGTAAAATTTTGTTCATATTCAAATTCTACTTCTTCTGTTGTAAGATTTATTGCTTCAACTCTCCAATTTACATAATAATCAATACCACAAGCAACCCATCCTCCAGCAGAAACTTCATTTGAATAATGAACAGCACCAGTATCCCTATCAATAAAATTAACTCTATAATTTCCAGAAACAGGCCCTTTAACAGACAAATAAGGATTTTTTTGCATGTTCAAATCAAAAATATTTTTACCATCTGCACCCGTATTTTGATATGCAAATAATAATCTATCTTTCATATCAATAGGTTTAGTATGTTTTAATTCTTTTGCTTCATAATAATATTTTTCTAATTCATCAAAAATATTTTCCCAATCTCTTTCTTTTGCAAATTCTCTTGCTTTCTTTGAATATTCATCATAATTGTTTAAAATAATTTTAATCTTATTAACAATATCATCAACATCTCTTGTACATAATTCAAATCCTTTCAAAGAAATTTTATCTTGCATTGTTCCAACTACAGGTAGTCCACACGCCATTGCTTCTAATACTGCAAGACATGGCTGGCCAGTTTCTAAAGATGCTGGATGAATCATCACATGATGTTGTTGTAATTTATCTCTTAAATCATATTTTTCTAAATTACCAGCAAGATTTATATCAATGTTTACTTTACACTCTTCTACGATATCATGAAATTTTTTATTATATACTGCATGTATTGAATCTGGTCCAACAATTGTTATAGGAAGTCCTAATTTATTTGCCGCTTGAACTGCCAAATGAAATCCCTTTCTGTCATCTCCACCACCAACACAAATCAAACGTATATCATTTTTATTTTCCTGTGGATAATAAAAATTTGTATCTACTCCATGATGTAATCTTCTTAACTTCTCTGGATATAAAAAATAATCTATCATATCTTCAGTTGGAATTAAACTGAATAAAGAGTGTTTTATAGTTTCATTATTTGTCATATAAAAATGAGAATCTTTTCCATGTATCTTTACAAAAGCATCATGCATTGTAAAAATATAAGGTATACATCTATCTCTTAATAAATCCCAAAAACCACCAGTATGATTATGAAACACATCATATTTTTCTAAATCATTTTGTGTTATATCATCTAACCATTTCAAACTTACTTCATGTCCTCTATTTTTTGCCACTCTCATATATTGATATATGACTTCTTCTAATCCTCCATATCCCTTTGGAGGAATTTCAAGACCACAACCAACATGTACTTGCATTATTTTTAAATTATCCTCTTCTTTTTCTTCTCTTTCTTCTTTTTCTAAAGCATATGCATGTCGTGTAGACAAAATAGGTTCAGAAATATCTGTTATGTGTTGAACAGTAGAAACAAAATGTATTCTATTATCTTGTGCATACCAAAAAACACTTCGACCTCCTGATGTAATAACTTCTTTTATTTTTTCGATATTATCTGTTTGTTTACGATTATTTTGATGTAAATGTGCATTATCTGAAAAGAAACTCAATTCAAAATTTGTTACAGGTAATCTGGATATAATTGTCTTTATTGTCTCTGGAGTATCTTCTAAATTTATTTTAACAAAATAATAAGAAATATTTTTTAAATTTTTATCAAAAACTACATCATGATCAAAAAACAATTTTTTCACTTTTAATATTTGATCTTCACTATAATTAAAATTTAAAAAACTTATATTTTTTCTTTCTGTTTCATAATTTAATTTACTTAAATAAGTGGATTCTGCTAAATCATAGATATCATCAAAATACTTAATATTTCTAGGATATTCTAAAATAAAATTCTTTCTATCTTTCTTTTCATTTATTACTAACTGTGCTTCACCACGAGGATTCCAATTTCTAAAATTTTCACACTCTCCATGTTCTCTTGCAAGATAAGTTGTTCTGGGTATTGTTAACCATTTTCCATATCGTTCTAAATGCAAAAGCCATTGTCCATCATTTGATAAACAAGCATCACCGTCTTTATGCTCTGGAAAATGTAATCCTGGTAAATTTTTAAAAATTCTTAAATATCCAAAAATATTTGATCGTTGGGGCCATAATTTTTCAAATCCTTCTAAAAAAGAATTATTATCTCTTGTCATGTATACATTGTCTTTAAAATTATCAAAGAGATGAATTGAATTTTGAGGTAGGATATCAAAATATTTGTTTGCATTAAAATGAAGTAAAACCGCTTCTGGAAATAAATTAAAATAATGTATTATCTTATCAAATGTTCCAGGTAAAATCACATCATCAGCATCTAAATGACATACAATTTCACCAGTAGCATGAAGCTGTGGATTCCACCAAATTTCTTTTTTATGTTTAGGTTCTACTATTTTTATTCTTGAATCTTTTATTTTTAATTCTTCTATTACTGTACGTGTATTATCAGCAGAAAAATCATCAGCGAGAATCCATTCCCAATGATCATAATTTTGAAAGAATACAGATTCAGCCAACTCTTTTAAATAAGAATCAGCATTGTAACAAGAAGTTACAAGAGATAATTTAAAATTTTTCATAATTTATCTCTTCATCCTTTAATAAAGTAGTGCCATCTTTAAATGATTTATCTAAATACGATTCTCCTGAACATTGTATTGAAACAGGCGATTTAACTATACCACATTTCTTATCGGGAAATACATTATTATTCAACCATAAATCATACGTGTCCCATTTTGTATCTTTTAAACGTTTTATAAAATATGATTTTCTTTTTTTATCTGTAGGTATTAGATAACAATGTGCTTCAGACATTCTATCAGTTACACCAAAATATGCATGATCTTCATGCTTCCAATCAGAAATTCTTTTACCAAAAGACATATAATATAAATCGTATTGATTCATATCATCTAATCTATCCATAATTATTCTATAAACTTCATGAACGGGTTTTATAAAAATAGCATCACATTCGCAAAATAAAACAGCATCAAACGTATCATCTTTTAAATGTTCATTTATAGCATCTCTATGAGCAGAATAATTTCCATAATGTGCAGGGGTTAATTTATATTCTCCTGGTTCTATCTGCACATCAGTAGGTCTAGCACATGTATCTTTTGGCGGAAAATCTTTATATAAAGGATTTATTATTTGTTCATATTTCCAAGCAGAATGTTCAGATAATTTTTTAAGATGTCTTATCGATTCTTTTTCTCTTTCTCCATCAGGATCAACAAGCATATGAACTATTTTTATTCTTGGAATTCTTCTTGCCCATAAATTACCCAATTCTCCATTTGATGTTATTTGAGGATCAGCAATAACATGATAACCCAATTTCTCCAATCTTTCTATAAATGCAAGAGACCTTTCTTTCATTCCCTGTTGACCCACACCATCTGGATGTGCTTCCATAGAAAATTTTCTTATTTTATATTTTAAAATATCATCAGGAACTGTCGGTAATAAATCCCATTCTGCTCCTTCACAATCTAATTTCAATGCATCTATTCTATCAATATCATTGTTTTTCATAAATTGTTCAAGTGTAACACAATTAACAGTTTGAATTTTTCTCACTCCTTGATTTTCTTTATTGTCTGGACTATTATTAAAATTTTCATGAAAAGAATTACAAGAACTAGAACCAATAGTAATAAGTTCTCTACTATTATTATCAGAAGAAATTGCTAAATTATATTTTTTAACGTTGTTATAATCTTTTAAATTTTTACACAAGACATCATAAGTCGTTTTCGTAGGTTCAATTGTATGAATCTGAGAAGCTCCTCTATTTAAAGCGTACATAGTAAAAAATCCATAATGACCTCCAATATCAATTACAGTATCCCCCTCTACTAAATTTAGTTTATCATAATATTGAAGTATTAAAGTTTCATAAAGAGTATACCAAGAAGAAGGATCATCAGGTAACCCATGAAATTTTTTCTTTTCTCCAAGAACCCTTATATCTGTTTCTGTTTTCCATGGAAACTTTTTCTCAAATAAAAGATGATGATTGTCTACTAAATTTTCATCATTTATATTTGAAAAATAATTTTTAGGAGCATCATATATTCTTACTATAAATCCATTTGTAACATCTTTACCACAATGGGGCATCGCCCACATTGACTGTGTTATAATATGTGATCTATAAGCCAACAAACCCGTATCTATTTCATAGATACATAATAATTTTTCATGAAAACAATCATAAAATTTTGTAAAATGAAATGTTACTTTTGTCTCATCAATCGAACAATTAACAATCTGTTCACTTATATTCAACATTCTAGATATCTTAATTGTATTAATATTAAGATCATCAGAAAGCCAAGTAACTTTATCATTATATTTGTCAAGATATGAATCTAATTTATGTGCTAATACAGGCATATCCCAAGATAATGCTTCTTTTATTACTATTGGATTTGTTTCTTTATCAAACTCATTACCTTTAGAAGTGAACAAAAACAAATCCATACATGAATAAAATCTATCTCTATCTTCTCGTTCTCCCCAAACTACACAATTATCAGGTAAATCTTTTGTTAGGGGTTCCCAATATTCTTTAAAATTTTCTGCAAGATTTCCCACAAAATGAAATTGTACATCAGGTAAAAGTTTGGCATATTCAATAATTTCTGCTTGATTTTTTCTAGATGTCCATAATCCAACATTTAACACATGTTTCAAAGAAGGATCAATTCCTAATTCTCTTAAAGTAATATCTCTTCGTTTTTGTTCTATTTTTTTATCAACAGGATATTCTATAACACAAGCAGGTACATCTATTTTTCTAAAATTTATTAATTGATTATCACTACAGAATAAAAATTTATCTGGGAAAAATCTTTTATCATCAGGATTAAATGAAGAATCATGAGAAGTTTCAAAAATTAAATATTTTCTTTCTTTTTTATAAATTTGTTCTGCTATTCCATCATCCATAAAGAATTCTGGCATTTCTTCAAAATGAATAATGTGGGGTTTTATTTCATCTAAATATTTCAGTATAACAGTTTTGTCTTCAGACAAAGTTATTAATCGGTCATTTAAAATACTTAATATTTTATCTTTTTGAACTCTATAGATACCATAATCGTTATATTCGATAACATAAATATCATTGTCATTATGTAATAATTCGATTTTTTTAAGAAGATATTGGGGGGCACCCCCCGTGGATAAATGAGGAGTGATATACAAGATTTTCATAAGCACTTTTGATGACTAAATAAATATAAATACATATAATATAAACAAGATATACTATTATATAGTTTACACTATTTTGAACCACTTGTCAATGGACTATTTATGACACAATACAGACATTTATATTGGGATTCGGGCAATTCAGACCTTCGAATGTTTTCTGATACCGATCTAGAAGTTCTTAGTTATTTTTTAAGAAAAAGATATGCCGCCCTTTTAGATGGAGCTTCCTCTACTCCAGGATGGGTAGGAACAGCACAAGCAAATGGAGATTACATATCAATAGGAACAGCTAATAATGGGGTACGGGCTCAAGGATCACATACTGAACCAGATGATAATCTTCCATCCAGTGGAGCTGAACCTGATACAAGTTTCAGTAGCGATCAATCAACTTTTTCTCAATCTCAGTCCACATTTTATCAATATTGTCATCACAATGTTGCTTATAGCACATCAGAACAAACAACAATCAACACTATGGGACTGTTATATTGGTCCGATCCAGATTTAAAAATAGGCCCAACTGTAGAAGCAGACCTTAGAGACACACTTGCAACTCATTGTCTTACTCAAATGGCGTCTGGAGATGAAGTAGGTTCTTATAGAGTTGCAACATCTGATCCAGGTGGAGGAACTTGGTCAGATAAAGGAACATTTTTTACTGATACAATATATGCTGATAGCGGTTATGGAGTTTATAAGTTATGGCTAAAAACTGCAAATACAACTGAACCATCAAGTCCAGACAATTATATTAGATGGGATGCTACTAATAACGAAATACAATTAGAATCAAGTACAGATGCCAGCACTAATAAATTAGTAAATGATGCTTATTTAACTATAGTTTATAGAAGACATCTTTTGTACAATGTATCATTAACCAATTCAGGAACAAATAAAGGTACATTTTACGATAAAAAATATTCTGCCACAACAAATGCTTTATCAGGACCTTCAGGAGGTGTCTATACAAGAACATATACACCAAGCGGATCATTAACAGATAGCAGTGGACCATATTATTTTGTGAGTCCAGGAGAAAGAACACCGTAAAGGAGAAAAAAATTATGACTACTCTTGCAGAAGCAAATATTGCTTCAGATTATGAAACGTGGGCCTCATATTGGTCTCAATGTAGAATTACTCTGTGTGTTTATGAATTTCCAATAGAAGACACAAGTATGGATAATCCGTTAATTGTACGTTGGAGAGAAATACCAGAAGGCGAAAATGTAGATGAACCTCATCCAGAAATTGAAGTTCAACAATTGGTAGCTCCAATGGGAACAGAATGTATTAGGGCATTGCTGGATGTTATGCCTGATGATCATCCATATAAAACAGTAGAAGGTATAGAAAAAGCATCTATGTCTTGGCATGAAGATCAATTACAGAGAGTAAAAGATTTTGAAGAATATCTAGAATATAGAGCAAATGGTAATATTAAGGTAGAAACTATTGATGAAACACAGCCTATTACGTGGGAATCAATAAGAAATGCTTCAACAGAAGAATTATTTCAAACAAAACTTGAAATATTTGAATCTCCACCAGTTCAGGAATGCGAAAATAAAGATTGGAGACAAAATGTTAGAAAATCAGAATCTATTATTGAAGCAATGTATTGGTATTACAAGATAGTTAATAATGAAGTTGATGAAAGCGAAGAAGGTGAAGAAAAAATTCCTGAAAATATTGATATTATACTTGATGAAGTTCCTTCTGAAATAATATTCAAACATAAATTACAAATTTTTGAAAAAGAAGAAGTTCAAAATAGTGAAAACAAAAAAGCTAGGGCTAAAATTAGAAAATCAACTAATTTGATTGATATGCTTTCAGCTTATTCTGAAATAGTTAATGAGGGCTCAAAAGCATAATCTATATTTTCATATTTAAAATGTATTATTTTAATATCATCATGAAATCCATCTAAATAAACATATTCTCCTGGGTATCTAGAATTTATTAAAGAAAGTTCTTTTAAATCGTTTTTATTACACATTCTAGTTACCCACGTTTCTGGTAGAAATTTTAATTTTAATTTTTTCTTCACTTGATCTTCTACAAAATATTGTTCCCCGTTTACAGGTCCTGTTGTTATTTTACGTGTAATATAATGTTGCGACCAATAACTAATATTATTCATAAATTCATCATAAATGTATTTACAATCTTTTGGATAATATTTTTGAAATCCTCCACACATTGAATAATTTTCATTCCAGGTATCTTTCCACCAAGACTTTACAGATAAAAATTCCCCTCTTTCTATAGGATAATCAATTGCTTTAACATAATCATTTATATAAAAAGTATCAATATCAATTACAAGAACTGGTTCATCAATATTCATATTCATAACCCGTAATTTATTCCACTGTAAATTTACTCCAGGTAATTCATCTCTAATCCACGTAACATTTGAAATTTTAGATTCAATATAATCTTCTACATCTTGACCATACTTGTCGCCTATTCTAACTGCAAAAACTTTTGTTTTATTCATTTTCTAATCATATTAAAATGTTTATAAACATCACGTTCTCTCACAATTTCTCTATATTCCCATTCAATTTCTGGAATCCATTGACCAGCAGAAGAAGCAGATTTTTCTAAAAACCAATGATGATTATATAATAAAATCTTTGGATCTTCATATTTTTCTCTAATTCTCTCACTTCCAGCATATTCATTATCTCTAAATCCTTCTCCACGAATACTTACATTTAACAAAAATTCTCTATTCCAAATAGTTGGTTGATGACATAATAAAAAACCAGCATTCCTTTTAACATTTAAAACTTTTTTATTCTCTATATAATATTCAGTTTCTTCAAATTCATTTAAATCATAAGAAGATATAAGTCGATGAAATCTTAATCCATTTATATTATGCACAAATACAAAATTTAATAATTTATTAAATAAACTTACATCAATCTGTTTAAAAGGCCATTGATCTTCTTGCATATATAAAACATATTTTGTTCGTGTTGAATTTAAAGATGTTATAAGTCTATCACTCCATCCCTCATCAACTTGTTTTGGTCCGCCAAAAGTAGGTAACCATTCTCTCCATTCAACTCCCATATATTTTTTACTTTTACCCGTTTTAATCTGAGTTATTCTTTCATCATTAAAAGGCAAATCTATTTCTTCATTGCAAAAATGTATGGGCCATCCCAAATCTAAAAATCCAAAATGGTCAAACATAGTATACCAGCCATCCCAAAAATGACTATATTCATCACATGTATGAATTATAACAGTTATATTATTGTTCTGGAGCATTTGTCCAAATATTATGCATTAAAATTTTTGTTTTTGTTCCTGGATTAGTAAAATCATATTCTCTAAAAAATTTACCATTCACATGAATTGTTATATTTTCAAGACCTTCTTCATGAAAAAAATCTGTTCTATAACCCCAATCTTGACAAGAAAAAGCTGAATGGTGTTCTCCATTTCTAAAAATTACACAATCAATTTTTCCTTTTGGTGGCATAGCGAAAAATCTATATCCTTTTTTTGTTTCATCTGGATCTCTCGCAATACATATCCAAGGAAATTCTGCATCAGTATAAACTTGTTGTTTTTCAAAACCTATTTTTTTAGAAGCATCTTCAAGATTTTTTATTTCAATATTTTCTTCAAAAGTATTTTGTTCTTTGTTTAAATAAGATACACCAAGCACATATCCCAATAATTCTTCTCCCATTTGCATACCATGATGAAGAATCATTTCTTTAAGATGATCATTAGGATACATTTTTAATCTACGATATAAAAAATCTACATCACAAGACATAATTAATGTCATAATTTGCCAATGTCTAATTCTTCTTGAACCCCAATGTTCAATATCTAAATTTTCTGTTTCACGTTCATAAAATACTGCTTGTTTTCTTTGATTTAATATAATATCACGATTTTCTATTAACTCTTCATCAGTAGGTAAAAATCCATCATAATCAAATAAATGTATTATTTTTTTATTGAGAACTTTTGCATATGCGGCACCAGCAAGCAATAAACGCAAAACAGCAAATATTGTATTATTTTTAAAAAATTCTCTACTTGCAATATTGAACATAGGAGTAGTTCCACCTTTACCATCAGGAGCATAACAATAATGAATCAAATATCCTTTATATGCAGGATCATCTATTAAAGTATTTTCTTTATCATAAATTGCATAATCAACTAATTCTTGAGTATCTTTATCAAGAGGTAAATGGCTTGTAATTATAACATCATAACCAAAAGATTTAAATTGTTTTATAAACTTATGACAAACTGATTTTCTTTCTTCATCAGATAAATAAGCATGTATCAAAACTATATCGGATGTTTTATCTGTCATATTAATTCCAAATCGTTTGCAATCATAAGATGATTAACAATTTTATCTTCAAAATAGTGTTTCATTGTCTTTTGTTCAACATTCCAAGCAGTTAAGGAATATCTTTTTCCTTTTAATACAGGTTTAACTCTATGTTCTAATTTTGAATCAAATATAAGACAATCTCCCACATTTAATTCAATTGGATCTTGATTTTCAATTTCAAAAAGACCTCCTTGATATTCTTTATTTAAAGGTACCACACATGTTTCTATTCTTTTGCGGTCTGATTGAGAAGTATTAAAATCATTATGCCAATGATAATAATTTAATTTAGAATATTCCGAAAATTGAAATATCATATTAGAACAATTAAATTTATTTTCTAAATAAGAATCTTTATACCAAATAAAAACTTTAGACCTTCGGTGATCAGAAAATTCTTGATTTATAACTCCAGCACGCCGAACTTTATTTTTATAATTTATGATAAAATCAAAACATTCTTCTTCTGTTAAGAAGTTTCTAATAACACATATTTTTCCATCCATCCTTTTATTCTCATTGCAGGAGCAAATTCATGATTGAACAAACAAACAGAATAGTCTAATTCTTGTCTATTCCACGGATAAGACCAACATATTTTATCATTATAAGTATTATGATCTATCTCTTTGTAAATATATTCGTCAATACCTCTCCAATATTTTACTCTACTATAATCTTCATCTTCAAAAAATTTATCATAGATATGAGAATAATTTCCCCTCCATGACATTATTGAAGAATTTAAAGGAGTGTGGGCTGGCATTCTCCACCAAGCATTAACAAGTGTTAAATCATCTTTAATCAAATGATTTATAGAACCCCTAATAATTATATCTAAATCAAAATATAAATAATTTACATCATCAGTACATTCCTTAAACATTTTAAGTTTATCATATACACTACCTTCTCCTTCTCTTATGATATGATATTTCGTGTCCCTACTTCTTTCTCCAAATTTTTTTATCATATAAATGATATTATTTTCATACCATTCATCATACTTCTTTCCAGTACGTACAAGAACAATAACTACCATTTTCCTATTACCATAAATCTATCATATAACGGTAAAGATCGTTTTCCCTTATATAAAACTTCTTTAATTTCATTTTTTTCTATCAATTCATCAACATTTTTTACACAATTTATATGATCTTCTACATTAAAATAATTATTTGATTGTATTGCTAAAATAGGCTTTACTGGATAATCTTTATAATATTCTTTCATAGAGATCATATCAGACATGTGTTCAGATGATGTATTAATAATTAATTCTCTTCTTCTTATTTCTTTACGTTCAAAAAAATCTTTAAATTGCACTACTCTAAAATCATAATCAAAATGATTTATATATTGAGAAGTTACTTTATGACAATCTTCATCAATATCATATAAATCTATTTGTTTTATGTCAAACACATCAGCTAACATTTCTATTAAAGGAAATCCAAACCAAGAACCTATAACATCAATACAAAGTTTAGGTGAAAAAGAAAAAATTGGTAATTTTTCTAATTGTTCCTTTAACCATAATTTAGATTCATATTGTCCTTGGGATACAGAGTCTTCAAAACTATTAGAATATGAAGGCAAATTATTATTAACCCATTGTTTAACCCAATAATATGGTGTTTCTCTATTATTATTTTCACATATAGAAATTTGTTCTTTATGTTCTCCAATAGTCTCTCTAATTGAACCGATTTTTTCTTTAATCGAACCAATTTCAGTATTAAGTTCTCCAATTTCTGTATTGTGTTCCCCAATTTGTTCATTATAAGAACCTATTTCAATATTATGCAGACTTATATCGTTTTTGTTTTTTCTCCAATTATAAATTTGTTCCATATACACAATAATGTTGATATTTTTTATTTTTACTTTGTATTTCAAATGAATCAAAAACTTCTGTTAATTCATTATCTTTTATTAATTTATCAATTGAATGAATGGGATTACAGTCTCCATTATGTTCTTTATCATCACCTCTTAATATAAAAACTCCCTTATGTATTTTTCCCACAGGATATGTTTTTTCACAATTATAATGTAATACACATGTATGCAATTTAACATCATCAAATACAAAATCTTTACAAATCACATTTGGCATATCTCTAAAATTAATATCATAGTTTATATTATCAATTTCCATATCCAGTCCCCTTAATGTTTTAATAAATTTAAAACTGGGACAACACAATACAGAAATTTTGTCATGGTTTACAGACCAAGGGAATAACTTTTCCATAATTCCTGTACTGGTGATTCATCTAATTCGTAATGTTTAATTTCTTTCATATTTTTATTATTATAAAGATGTGATGTATTAAATAATGTTACTTTATTTTTTAATTTATAATTTTCTTTATTATAATTTGAAAATAATCCATCTTCCCATAAATTAATTCTACCGTTCCTATAATGCTGATAGAATAAATACTTATCAAGACTCTTATATGACCATTCTATTTTTTCCCAATTTTCTTTAGTATAATTTAAAAGCCAAGATGCTGTTCCTTTATCCCATGCAACAAATGAAGAATTTACATGACAAGAAACTCCTTTACCAAAATTAAATAAACTTATTCTTTCATAATCATTCCAATAATTCCATATAAATGTAATATTATTGTGCTTTCTTGTTATTAATTCAGTCACATCTTCATGTACCAATACATCTAAATCTATCCAGAAATTCTTATCATATTCATCTTTGTCTATCAACATTAATTTTTCATATGTGAAAACTTTCTTTGTATCATATGGCCTAAGTTCTTCAATATCTCTTGTTTCAATTTTAGAAAATATTCCCTTGGGATTATCAGTATAACAAACAAAATGAAATGATTCATGACAATGTTTCAACAAGCCGCCATATGTTCTATTAACATAATCAGAATTATATTTTGTTCCCCATTTAAGACAATTTATTTTATTCATAAATGAATTCCTCTCCAGAATTCTCTTTCTTAAAAATGTCTTTATAAAATTGTTCTGAATAATTTGTATTATTAAAAAAATTTAAAATAATATTCGACAATATTTTATGATTACAATACGATAAATGATTTGCTCTTTGATTATTTGTTGTATCTGAATTATGCCTCAACTCATTTTCACATAAAGATACATTCCATAAAATATTTGAATTGAGATTAAAATAATCATCATTAAGACTCGATAATTCATAATGATCATATTTTTTATATTCGAAACAACGAAAACAAATTGTTTTTATTTTTTTTAAATTTGAAAATGTTTTTAAAAAATATAAATTTTTTATGTTTGCTCTATCTATTTCCTCTTTGAGGGTATCATATGTTGATAAGATATCGTAAGAAAAATTCTCAATATACAATTTTATTTCTTTTGGAAATATCGATTCATTATTCAAAAAATAATCTATATAATCATATCCTAAATCTTTGTCATCCAAGAATTTAAACGGTAATCTATATTGAGAAGATAACATAAAAATAATTTTATCATCCTCTTTTATATTATTTTCTTCAACATGTTCATAAAAAAATTTGAATGATGTATATGGACCTTTTCCGCTTTCTGATGTATTGATAACATCTTCTTCAGTTTCTTTCATTACAATATCATACCACAAATCGCCTATCTCACCATCATAATAACAATCATCATATCGACTTGAAAAACTATCTCCAAAAATATGAATAGTCATTTCCACTGATCTCCAAATGCATCAAACCCCGTACCACATTTCTCTGAACAAACTTGAGATTTTCCTTGTGAACAAGAAGGCAAATTCCAAGACTGTTCAAGTTTTTTAAAAAAATTTCCTTCTATAATTTCATTTAGGGGCTGATATAAAGCATTAATATTTTTAATATCATCTATATAAGACCATATTTGATTCTGTCCTATTTTTTCATATACTTTATATAATTTTCCTGCAGTCCAACAACATGGAGTTACAAGACCTTCTGCTGAAATATAAATTTCTTTGGTATCTATTGACTTACATTTTATTTTTGTTTTATCTAAATACTCTTGAAAGGAACCATGAGTCTTAATCAATTTATCGTATCTATTTACACTCTTATTCTGATGCTCTGGCTTGGTTGGTGGTTTAATTTCCTCCCCCTTGACCGTTATCTTTTTGTCAACTTTCTTATTTTTATAACTTTGCACCCATCTTCCAGACTTTTTTCTCACAAATTCAAGTCCGAATAATTTAGCCATTCGTTCTGCTTCTTCTACTTGATGCTCATTATGTTCAAATATTAAAAATATCCAATAACCCTTTCCTCCTGCTTGAGTAAAAACATCCATTGAATTTTCAACTCTATCCCAATCTACATTTACTCGATACAAATGATTTGTATCTTCTAAACCATCTACTGAAAAAGATACTTTTCCATAATCACCAAAAATTTCTGCAAGTCTTTTCCACCAATCATCTGAACGTCCTCCAGCATTTGTAGTCATGTGAAGATATAACTCATTATTATTATAACGCAACCACTCATACATTTCAAGGGCGTCTTTTGCAATCATAGGATCTCCATGATTTCCACACATAAGAAAACTGTTTAATTGTTTTGCTAAATTAGCATTTATAATTTGTTTAAACTGTTCTATAGAAAGTTCAGCATTTTTTATATGAGGATTATTTGTTCTATCACACATAGGACACGCCGCTTGACATCGTTGTGTGGGCTCAAAATGAACATGTCTTATATCTTTAAATCTATACATTTTTCTTTCAATTTAATTAAACATTCTTCAAAACTTCCTGAACAAAAATGTCCTTGTTTATTAAATTCTTCGATAAAAGTCTTATTCCTAGAATATGCTATAGTATCAACTTTCATTGCTCTAGATAAATGAGTCCACATTCCTTCTGATGATATTAAAAATAAACTTTTAGATAATAATTCTACATTTCTTTTAAAATTCACATCTTCTAAGCGAACAAATTTAACAGGATAATTGGAACTATGATGAAGTTCATGTGATAAAAAATTTTTTAATTGATTAAACTTTTTTTCTTCTTTAGGAGTAATATGTTTATGTAAATCGGAAAAATCTTTTTTCGGTTCCGATTCTAGTTTTATCCATTTTTCAATATCAGCAAACTCATCAACATAAAACGTGAATGTTATAAAATTCTTTTTTACAGTTTTATCAAATTTTATAGGCCAATATTGGGCATAATTATAAAGAAGATAATTTCTTTTTTTATATTCGTGATATCGCATATTATATTCATGATATAACAATGATTGACCAGTAACGTTTTTTCGTAATGAGCGTGGTTTTGTGGGAATGAATGTAGGATGTGGCGGAAGTTCATCATCTATCACATATGAAATTATTTTTTCTTGAGGCCTTTCAAAATGAAAAAAATCCATAACATCATTAAAATGTACAAGATTTAAATACTGTTCTGGAGGTACGGAATCAGTGGCTTTTGTAAAAATATCAACAACAAATGTATTATTTTTATTACGATAATAATGTATAGTAGAAATAATATTTGAAGCCATAACAAATCTATCTCCCAATCCAGGTAGATTTACTGGAAATAAAAATCTAAGAATATTATTTCTCTCATCTTTTAAATCCATATATGATGTTGTTTCTTTTTTTTTAGATTTAAAAAAACCCCTTTCCCAGAACTTATCCAACATATCACGTTCATTTATCCACATCAATTTCTCCATGATTTTCTAAGATAGAAACTAAAGTAGGATCTAAAAAATCTTTATAACTTTGATTTCTTGTTTCGTCTAATAATGTTATTTCAGTATATAAACGAGAAATATCACATATATTATTTTCTATTGCATGATCAATTAATGATAATAATTTATCAATTTCATAATGAAAATAACCTCCGCTATGCATATTATTATATTTTTTAGTTCTAAACGTATCAAATCCATTTTTATATTCTATAATATTTTTCTGTATTGTTTTTAAATATTTGATTGGTAAATTTCCAATATCAATTCCTCTACCATGAGGTCTTACTTCAGAAATAAAAATATTACATCTAATTTTATTATGAAACATTAAAGCCGTCCACTCCAAAAAATCAACAACATTACCTATATTTAATGCAGACAACACTAAATTAATATTTACTGCATAAATGTTATTAGATTTATTAAACCAATTTTTAATATTTTTTTCTAAAATCGAAAAATTTGCTTTATGTCTTATGTAATTATAAGCCTTATCAACCCCATCAATACTAAATGAATGTCTTTGTAATTTAAATTCATTCATCAATTCAATAATTTCATCTGTTATTAACATAGCATTCGTATGAAGTGCTAATTCAGTATTTTTACTATTTTCATCTTTTACAAATTTCTTTAATAATTTTAATATATTTTTATCATATAAAGGCTCTCCTCCTGATATTTTTAAAATTTTTATTTTATTTGTATTATGATATATCCATTTTATTAAAGAATTATCTTTAACATCTTCTGGTAAATTATTTGATATCAAAGAATGTATTGATGCTTTTTCAAATGAATATAATTTTTTATTTTCTCTCAGTTTATCTACATCTTTATATAATTGATGTGAAGATCCTGTATTACACATTCTACATGCTAAATTACATTTATTAGATAATGATATGTCTATTTCTTTTAAATCTGTTTCAAATTTTTCTTCAAATTGCCATCGTGTATACATTCTATGTGATAATATTCCTTTATCTTCTTGATTCCAACATGTAGAACAACGAGAATCACGTACATTATTAAGTAAATTTTTTCTCAATTCTTCAAATTTTTCATGATGAAAAATATCATCGGGAGATAATCCTTTTAATTCTTTTCTAGTCATAATTGAATTATAGTCTTTCAAATAATAATTCAATGTACCACTACCAAGACGCCCATCTACAGGAATAGAAAATGTATCAGAAGAAAGTACTTTTATTGTATATGGTCCTGGATCAACTCCTTTTCCATTTGTTTCATAAACTTCTATAGTATTATCGGCTACTAATTGATGATCTACACTTGTAATAACAACAGGATCTGTAGAAGTATATGGAACATTTGTTTTACTTGCTACTATACCTTTAGTATCATGCATCATACAACAAGGTGCAACTGATCTTAATTCGTTACTATTCTTACTCCATAATTTAAATACCATGGCATAAAAAGGATAAAAACAAAAAGTATTATCTTTAGATGGAATCATTTTTTTTCAATTCAGGAAAATGTTTATATTTTTCAATGTACCATTTAATAACGTTTTTATAAAATTGATGACTATCATGATCTGCTTTAAATTGTTTTATAAATTTATTTGTAGCTTCATGTTCTGATAATATTCTAGAAGAAATAATTTGCAATTCTCTTAAAGAATAATCATTTATAATATTATCTATTTCCATAATGATAAAGTACAATTAGATTTCTTTTTAGGAATTTTACTATCAGCAGAACTTACACATGCATTTGTAGTACAAATTACTGGTGAACCAAACAATTTAAATCCTGTTTCTATATTACCTAGAGGAGCATCTCCACAAGAATAAGATCGTTTAATACTTCCGTCAGGTTCACGAATAATACAACTACGATAACCAGTAGAACATGTCCACCCTTTAAAATTATTAAAATTAAACGCATTAAATCTTTCTGCTTGATCAAGATACCATTCTTTTCCTTTATTATCATTCATGACAATTTCAAATTCTTGACGAATATTTTGAAGTTTTTTAGATTTAACTTCCATATTTGTAATTTGAGGCATACCATTATGTAATACTTGCATTTGTTTTTTAGAATATCCATCAACAACAAATGATGCAGTAGGATCACTTTGTGGTTTAAGTGTTACATTTATACCTCGTTCATAAAAATACAATAAGTCTTTATATATTTCATCAAATTTTTCTGGTACCATTACAGAATTAATTGTTACTCTTACACCATTACGTTGACAAAAATCAAGTTTATCTGCAAAATCATTAAGTTTATTTTTTGTAATATATTCACGATGAAATGATGCAGTAATAGATGCTCTTGAAAATTTCTTTGCTGACTCAACATATCGTTCAAACCACTTCATAGGTCGAGAACAATTTGAAGTCATATGGACAGATGAATAATTAGTGTATACTACATCATCTGCAAGATGTTCAAGTATATCAAGATATGCTGGATGAAAAGTGGGCTCACCTCCAGATAGACTAAAATGAAAAGAATTGAAATTTCTTTGTCTGGCTTGTCTTTTAATTTCATCAATTGTCTTGAGACATACTTTCACAGGACGATGATCTTTAGTATTACTTCTCGCATATGGCCAACAATATGAACATCTGTAATTGCAAAATCTTCCTAACAACCACGAAACTGTAAATAAGTCAGACTCCAACATCTTCCGAGTTCCAACTCGTTCAATTTTATTCCAAGGTATCTTGGTAAAATCGTATTCACTTAATTTCACTTAACTCTCACTAATTCATTATTTTCGATTTGATAATTTTCAAAATAATCATTAAAATCTTGATTCCAAATCTCATCTGATTTTTTTCGATATATTAAAAATCTATTAAAATTATTATAAGACAATTTTGTATTTCTTACATAACTTACAATATAATCAAACCATTTTTTTGCTTGTCTTTCATATAGTTTATCACCAGAAAACGGATCTCTTTTTTCTATAAGTTCATACGTTTTTTTAATATCTTCTTCTGTCTCTTCAGCAAAGTCATACATTATCAATGATGGGTTTATATATTTTGGTGTCTGTACTATTGATGCATCAAATTTTATTTCAGAATTTGGTTTATCAGTAGGAGGATATAAATCAAATATCGAATCAAAAATATCATAAATGTCTAACATTTGATAAATTGAAGTTGTTATAGATGCATTTAAAAAAGTATGTTTATTATATTTTTTAAAATCATATATATTTTGCTTTAATTTTTCCCATTTGCCCCCATGTCTAAAATAAGAATATATCTTTTTTCCAGCATCAATAGATATGACTATTGATGATGTTCTAAAGGGTTCTAAAAGGTCTGATAATTTTAAAACATCTAAATTTGGAGAATTAAAATTTGAATGAAAACTAATATTCATACTTTTAGCATTAGGGTGATTTGCTAAATTTTTAAGTGTTGGAAAAAATTGTTTTTGATATAATAATTCTCCACCAGAAAAATCAACATATTCTAAATTAGGAAAATTTTCATTTAAATCTTCAACAATTTTCAAGGCTTGTTTTGTAGAAATTTGCATTTCATTTTTATCATTTGGTCCATGTCGATGTTCTGTTCCTAATAATTGTCTTAAATCATATCGATTAACTTCATCATCTGGTTTATAATTTTTTAACTTTGTAGTCCATCCAGAAGAATAAACTTTAGAACAATGCAAACATGCTAAATTACATGCTGTACTAAATCTCAATTCTAAATGTCTTAATCCTTTAAAATCGGTTTCATGAGTATTTTTATCATAACATTTCAATAATGGAATATCAGAATTTTCAGGAGTTAAATCTGTTGTTCCTCCATGACTTTTACAAAATCGCCCATTTACTGGTATATAATCTTTTCTCATAGAAATCAAATTATCACGTTCCATATCTTCACAGGTATCACAACCAGACGGCCATTTATCATGATAAAGTTGTTTTCTAAGGTCTTTAAAATTACGATGATTGAATATTTCAGAAGGTAAAAGAGTTTCATGAGCATATACTAATTGATTTGCTTGTCTTGGACAAGTAGTAATTACTCCATTTTTATAATTTATTCCACCCAACGCATAATAGCATTCTAACATTCGAATTCCTCATCTATAAATACATCTTGTTTTGCTTGCTTACACGTATACCAACACCTTTCCATTGGTTTTTCATCCCAAGATTTTACAACAGAATTATACAATTCTCCTGATATCACTTCATCAGGATTGTTGTATTTTAAATTAACTTCAAGAGGACCACCCAATTCTTGATATTTTTCCATAAATCTAGTTTCTATTTCATGACCCGCATAAACTTGTAAATATTCTGAATTAAAAAAACAACATGGCAACAACGCTCCTGTATGACTCAAAAAAACTCGTTTTTGATTTCCATATTTACATACTATTTCATGTTCTTCTTCTCTAATTTTTGTCTTTGATTCTTTATTTTCGGTTCTATGTGAATATATCAATCTAAAATTTTCAAATCCTTCATCTTTAGCCATTTGCTTTGCATCATCTATTAAATGCTCATTATGTTCAAATACTATAAATTGCCAAGTTGCATGACCCCCTACTTTTATAAATTCTCTCCAATTTGTTTGTAATTTTTTAAAATTAGAACCTATTCTATATTTCTCTAAAGATTTTTGGTCAATTCCATCAATACCAAAAAATACTGATATTTTTCTTTCTCCCAAATTTCTCCAAAATTTTGTGGTTTTTGTTGAACCATTAGAAGATATATTAATATCTACACCTTCTAAGTAATCTAATATATCTAATAATTCAGGATGCAATGTTGGTTCATCTATTGAACCACAAAAATTTATTAATTTACAATTAGGAAAATTTTTTCTAGTTATCCATTTTTTTATTTGTTCAAGAGTTAATACATCTTTGTCTAAAATATTATTTACTTTATTTCTCTTAACTTGACGAAAACATCCTGGACAATCAATATTACAATATGATGTCAATTCTATATCAATCCATTCAACTGTGTCGCTAGACCACATAAACTTTCTTTCCAATTAGTATTTCTTGCTTTGTCTAAATCATTAAAATAGTTTATTAATATACTGCCATTATCAGTCCAACCATCTTTTTCAAACATATGATTTATATAAAAAGGCAAAACCTCTTTTGCTTCTTCATCAAACATATACGCATCAATTTTTTCTTTAATTTCATTTTTAATTTCTATTGGTAAATTTTGTACGGACATATGATATGGTTCAGTAACATGATTTTCAAATAAAAATCTTATATCTGGAAACTTATTACGTAATAAATTATAAGTATCGATAAGATAAAACATACTTACATTACTACAAGTCCATTGAAATGATACATCAAAGTTTGAAGGAAATTCTTTTATGTTATTGCACCAATCATTCCATTTCAAACCATATCTAAAATATTCACCCGCTTTTTCAACACAATCAACTGAAAGTCTAAGTCTCACTTTTTTAAAATTTTCCATATTCTTAAATTTTAAAGAACCATTACTCACATATGCTATTTCTACATCTTTAGCATATGGACTTTCATTTAATCTTTTAATAAATTCATTATGTCGTTTATTCCAAAAACTTTCACCACCTAAAAAATTATATCTTTTTATTTGACTTATATCTAAATTATCCCAAAATTTACTATCTTGTGCTATCCACGTATTATCATTTTCAGTATATTCATAACCATATTTCTCTATTAATGATCTATCTTCAAGCCATCTTGAACTGGCGGCAGGACTACAATGAATACATTTAAAATTACAAACTGTACCTGTACGTACATCAATATGAGGAGGTTGATAATTTACACTACCATCTTTTTCTGTTTGTGATATTAAATGTTCATATTTATCAAACCACATATGATTTTCATCCATACGTTTACTCACGCCATTCAACTCTTCAACATGTTTACACCTCTTACAATTTTTAGGCCAATCATTATTTAAAAATGATTTACGTATTTCTTTAAAATATAATCCATTCCATTGTTCTTCTATATTACTTTTTTCCAATTTATTAATCCATGTCATATATTCTTTTGCAAAATTACTTGTCAAAATATATTCAGGAGTTTCTTCAATCGGAGTGGGGGGCCAGGGAAGATTTCTTTCACGAAACATTTGCTCCCATTGTTTTTCAATATCACTATATCCACATATTCTAGGTCTACCAAAAATGCTAGTCCCAAAATTAATCCAAGGTAAAATACAAGGTTTCATAACGCCCTTAATAATGATCTAACACCTACTGGTTTATCATTATCCAATGCTAAATGAACAGTTTTTGTGGGTTTCAAATTAAAATCTTCACATACTTTAAAATATTTCTTTTCATATTTTTTCCAAAAATATTCGGGTCCAAATTTTTCCATAAAACAAATACCTATATACATTAGTGGTTGTTGATTCATATTAAAATTGTTTATTATTGTGATAGACCCCTCTGGTTCTTTACGAGCAAATCTCACACCAATTCTATTACCACCAATACCCGCTTTACTCAAACTTATTCCGAATGTTTGTATAGCAGGATGATTAAAATTAAATTCTATGTCTCTTATACAACTAATCCAAGCAGAATCAACATGAACAGGAATACCTAAATCATAACATTTATCTAAAATAACATACATATCTGGATGAACATCACCATAATATGGAAATGGCATTGCAATTAACAACTCCTTATTTGAATCTAAAGTATCTATTGTAGCATATTTTATGTTATTATTCAATCTCCAATGATATTTGTAATCCTTTTCAAATGTTTGAATATCTCCACATCTTTGATACAAATCATCTATAAAATGTGTACATCCTTGTATTACATGTCTAATAGGAAAATCATCAATACCATCAAATTTACTATATTGATGATTTTTTAACCATTTAACAAATGTTTCTTTAAAAGCCTCATCTAAAGTTCCTTGATGAACTGGACTTCTTCTAAAAATATCAGCATAAAATTCATTTATACTTTCATCATACATCGGTTGTTGTCTTTCATACTGTAACCATTCCCGTGTATATTTTCTATCAGGACTATCTCTCATATTATTTTAAAAAAATAAATCTATGTATTCTTCCATTTTTTTAGGAACATCATGTTTTAAAATATAATTTTTAATTTTATTAAAAGTATTTTCTGAATAAGAATTTGAAGATAAAAATTTACTCAATGAACCTTTAAGAACTTCATCGAATTCTTGATTTTCTTTTAAAATAAAAGTTTTAATATGATCTGGTAAAAAAGAAAGATTTAACCAATCGGGATTATGTAAAAAATCCCAAGACCAACTATTCACTTCAATATTAGACCAATCTTTAGTTTCTTGATAAAATGGAGCAGTAAATGTATGCATAACAAAATGAGGAATAATATGAACATGGGGCCTTTTTTTCACTGGATTACCTAAAGAATCAACAGAAGACGAATACCAATCAAACCACTTATTCCAGTTTTTTTCAAATCTACTCCATTTTGTACCATATCTAACAAATTCTGCTACTTCTCCTATTCCATCAATACTAATATTAATATCTAGCTGATTAAATTCTACTAATAAATTTAAAATTTCATCATTAGGAAAAATAGAATTATTTGTTACTAACATTAAAGTCATGTTTTTTCTTGGAATATTTTTCAATAAATCAAAATTTCTTTTTTCTAAAAATGGTTCACCCCCAAGTAATTTTAAATGAACTAAATTATTAAAATTGTCAAACTTTGGTAAATTATTTTTTATTGTAGGACCAAATTGATCCGAAAATCTAGGACCACAATCAATACATTTAAAATTACATTTATTAGATAATGAAATTTCTAAGGTTTTAAAAATAGGATTTTTAATATATTGACTATCAAACAAAATATTGAAGAATTCTCTATATGATTTATAATGTTTGCCTCCATGAGACTCATCGATATCACATTTTTCACACTCTGGTAAATGTTCTCCACTTAACATTCTTTGTCTTATTTTTTGATTTTCTTCACTATCAAATGCTTCCTTTATATCATTATACTTTCCTTCCAAAGGTTTTTCAAACATACAACATGTTCTATATTGTCCATCTGGATTTTGTACCATATGCACAAATGGTGCCATACACAATGTCATTTAATAACCTTTCTTTTAGCAAAATCACCACATGACAAATAACATCTAGGTAAATGTAAAGGATGTGTTTTATTCCAAGAATCAATTAAAGTTTTTTCATACCAATCTGATTGAATTATATCATAAAATTTTGTTGTTCTTAAATCATTTTCTAATCCGATCTTTGTTAATATATCGGTTTTTCCAGAAACCTGTTCATCTTGTAAATGACAACAGGGCCAAACTCTTCCCTCTGAAGTAATAAATAATTCATTTTCTACTTGATGTCTACACACAATATTTGCCACATCATATTTACCTAATCTTGCACGTTTTTCTACTGTCTCATATACATTACTATCAATTTTTAATGCTTCACTTGATTTAAATTTTGCGGCATCAGCCGTATTTCTCCAACTAACTCTTATTTTTAATTCTATACCCAATTCTTTTGCTTTCTTTTTTGCTAATGGAATTTCATCCGCATTATAATCAAAATGAATATATTGCCATATAGCTTTACCACCAGCATCATAATACGTATGAAAATTTTTCCAAACTTTATCTATTGAAACATTTTCTCTATAATCATTTTTTGTAACACCATCTATAGACCAATGTACATATAATTTTTTATTACTTAATTTAGATAATTCTGCTAATTCAGTCCAGAATTTTTTAGACCTAGTTCCTCCATTTGTTGATACCTCAATACTTTTAACTTTTTTTTCTAAAATAAGATATGAACAAATATCAATACAATCTGGATTTATGATAGGATCGCCTAATACACCACATAATTTTATTCTTGCATCTTTTAAATTTACATCATCAAACCAATTACATATATCAGAAATTGTTATATTACCCTTATAATAATATTCACCTCTATTATCAAGCATTGTTCTTTGACAACCAGAACAAAGAGCATTACAAAGAGAACTAATTTCAAATTCTAGTCTAAACGGTCTCTGAAGATTCATCTAATTCCATAAAAATTCTTTTAGTTGTCATATCAGTAAACCAATTACTCGTTTTTTGGGATACTTTTTCATAATATAATTCATCTATTGTGTGTTTATTAAATAAATCATCAATATTTGTTTTAGACTTAGTTATACACATTCCACATCCACAAAAAGTTTTTGGACATGTAATCATTGGAACTTTCTTTTGATATAAACTATCACCAAGTCTATCAATTATTTTATCAAATTCTGATATCTTTCCAAGAGGTGCTACTTCTCCATCTAAATTCACTCCACATGTTTGATGAGTATAAACTACATCTGCTTCAGAATTCAAAAAAAGAAAATACCAATTAACCATGCAATTCCACCCCAAAAAATTAGTACTAGGGAGAAAATAAGAATCCACACCGTCTGCTTTGAAACACCTTCCTCCGCAACAAGGCCTTCCAAGTCCTTGTTGTGTATTTCCTGTTTCCGTGACATTTTGTCCTTTCTGTTTCCAATAAGTACGAAACCATTTCATTTGTTCTCTATCATACTTATGTGTATAACCCAATTCTATGGACTTTTTATCATCTGGATGATCATCACCTATAATTCTCGGTACATATTCTACACTATTTTTTTCCAATGTTTCACAAACATCTACACATTCCCAAAAATAATCTTTATGAAACATTACATTAACTTTATATTTTTCCCTTAAATATATTGCATTTGATACAACTTGTTTTTTTTGTTTTTCAGTTGCTTCACAATGATAAGACAATGTTCCTCCCGTAGTCAATGACAAAACTTTATCTAAAACATTATTACCAAACCACCCATTAGTTGTCAGTCCTCGACTAAAATCAGGATACTCTTTTTTTACATATTTTAAAAATTTAAAAAAATCAGGATGTACTGTGGGCTCTCCTCCTGTAAAACTTAATTTTTTAAGAGCAGATTTCTTTCTAAATTGATCATATAATAATGCATATTCTACAACATTATCAACAGTCTTACATAATTTATCATAATTTAAAAACGGTGACCATTTATTATTTCTATGAGGGGGACAATAAGTACATGCATATGAACATCTTCTACCAAGATCCCATATTATCTGATATCGATTTGATTGATCTTCTATACTATTCATACCACTGTAACCATTCTAAATCAGGAAATATTTTTATAAAATCTAAATTTCTTTTTTCTGCAACTGTAAAACACCATTCAGCAGTTTCGGGTAATCTCTCAGACCAATCTTCAGAATTCATAAAAGATATAAGTCCTTCAAGTCTTTTTATACCATATGGTAATTTTCTCCATTTTTTAAAATCAATATTTTCGTTCTCAACTCCATTACATTTTTTCCAATTCTCTTCAAGCCATGGATAAAACTCTTCAAATTTATCAGTTACATCTTGTTTAAACCATTTTGGTAGTACCTTACAATTTAACTGCGGAGGCCAATATGCAAGATGTAAATCAATCATGCCCGCACCAGCAGGAAATTTATTAAGTAATTTCCAATCTTCTTCTAATTTCCAACTTATAAATTCTGGAAGATAAAAAATATTAAGAGCAGTAATTGTAGTTGCTGTAGTCAATCTAAGATTGCCGTGAGAATAATCATCTAACACATGCATCTGTTTTACAATTCTTTTCCAAGAAGAAGGATATCTAATGAAATGATTTTTTTCTTTATATGAATCTACACTAAAATGAAAAATAATATTCTTATATTCTTTCCAAAGATCAAACAAATTAGAATCCCATTCAAGTCCATTCGAATTATATCTAACCTCTATATCTTTAGCATATCCCATTTCAATAATTTTTTCAAGAACTTCATAATGTTCTTTCATAATTAATGCTTCACCACCAGCCCAATATAATTGTTTAAGAGTTGGTACTTGAGTATAAAATTCTTCCCAGAAATTTGGATTGGATTTATGCCAAGCATATGATCCACCAGACCAAGCTAATTTTCCAGATTCCTTTTCCCATAATTGTGAATCTTTTAATCTAGGATTTTTTATTTCTGGATATATCTCTTTATACTCTTTTACCCATTTAGACGAATCATGAGGACTACACATAACACATGCAAGCTGACACTTACTGCCAAGCCGAAGATCAATGTACCGTACTTTTGGAGGAACGTTTCCTTCCTCCGTGGTTTCACCAATAATTTCATCAAGTCCAATTTCGTTAACCCATTTTGCTGTTTCCCATTGTCGTTTTGATCTGTGTCCAGCATCTTCCTCCTTAAAACATTTTAGACAAGATGCAGGACGTTCACCTCTAAGCATCATCTTTCGCACGGATTTCATGTATTCATTATTCCATGCATCTAGTAAACTTGTCGTTGCTAAATTGGCAGGCTTTCCATCATCTCTCCTAAGAACACCTGCTTCTGAAATTGTTTTATTTGTTGAATCTTTATCTTGTACTGCGGATGCATTTGCAGTACAACATACACGCATATGTCCATTTGGTCTTGTAGAAATATGCATCCATGGTAATGCACAAAAAGTATTAGATGGTAAATTTTCTGGATCTTTATCAATCATAAATAAATTGTTGTGGAGGTTGATCTAAAAAACCAAATGCCCACATTCTTTCTTCACACCACCAACATTTACCACAATGAAATGTATAATTTCCTGATTGATAATCAGAACCTTCACAACTTCTTGTAATTGGAAAAAGAGTATATGTTAAATTATACTTATCATATAATTCTTTTATATCTTTTTTATTAATCCTAAAAAAGGGATTTATATAATATGCAAAGCCAGCCCACGACTCTAATGGTCTTTCAGATGATTCATCTCTTGTACGTTCTTTATTTCTAGAAATTGTTTCATCATCTTCTGGAGGATTACTTGTTATACCACTATATAATATATCAATTATTCCATTATTAAAATTGTCCATATCTCTATCTCTAAATTCTTTTATCTCTCTCTGATATTCATCATTTATATCAGGATAATATATGATATGATCATTCATTTTAAAATCTAATTCGTCTTCAATAAAATCTATAACATATCCAGCATAAATTGGATTCCAGCCCCTTCCTCTTCTCACAGATAATGGTTGAAATTTTATATCAAGATTCTCTTCTTTTATTTTTTTACATAATATGTACGCAAGAATTGCACTATCTGCTCCACCAGATAACCACATTCCTATAGTTTCTGTTGTTTTTGTATAAAAATCTTCCTTAACTTGTTTAACTCCGGTGTGTGGAACATTTCCAAAAATCATATGCGATTTATTATTTATTTCATCAACATCATCAAAATATCCCAACTTAGTTAATTTTTTCATAACTGAAGGAGTATATCGTTTAAATGTTTTAGGTATTTTTATTTCAATGTCCATTTATAATATTCCAAATTTCAGGATTTATATTTTTAAAACTAATCTTTTGATGTTTATCACAAGTATTCAAAAAATCAATAAGTTTAGAGTGTTCAATATCAATTTTCGTATTACTGAAAATAATATTGTTAAAATCACCTAATCCTTTTAATTGTTTAATTCCCCATTTTTTTCTAGTATTTAATGATATTTGTTCTAGTCTCAAAAAATTTGGATAGGTTAAAGCATTCATTCTACTTCGACCTCCATGATATTCATCTCCACCTGCAAAATCATAAACATCATTCATTTTATTAACATTTAAAATAGATATTGTAGAATAAACGTAAACATGATCCCAATAAGAAATATGTTTCTTTACATTCTTTTCAATATTATTCCATTTAGTTCCGAATCTAATACATTCTGCTAATTCACCTACCGCATCTATACTTATATCAACTTGAACAGACTTAAATTTTTCTAATTCATTAATAATATTTTTTTCAGGAAAAATACTACCATTAGTATTAATTGAAATTTTTACAGATTTTGGTATTTTTTTAAGAAACCATAAAAGTTTTTTTGAATAAAAAGGCTCTCCTCCTACAATATTAACTTCTTTCAAATTTGATAAATCGCTATAATTCAAAAATCTTTCTTGTGCATATGAAAAATTTTTTCTATTTTCATCTTTATAGTAATGATCTTTATCAAATCTTGTCCAATTCTCATCTACTGAATCCCATTTTGAAGATAATGCTGGTCTACAAATTCTACACATAAAATTACATGTAAAATCTAATGCTATTTGCATACCATCTTTTATTGCTGTCTGTCGCATTGATTCATGACCATTCCTTTCATTGTCTTCGCAAATAAAACATTCAGGAATCCAACCTTTTTTTAATCTTTCTCTCGCATCATTCCATTCACTTTCTAAGTCTCCAGTATAAATATTTGATTTCCAACCATGATTAGTGTCAAAAAGACAACAAGGTGTTACTCTCCCATCTGCTTGACTTAAATCTAAAAAACCATTCAGTCTATTACATTTCATAAATGTTCTTTTTAAATTCACTTATATTTGGAAGTATTCTATTACTAAAAAAGTTCATTATTTGTTTAGCCAATATTACATGATTTTCAAAAGATAAATGATTACTACGTTTATCTTTACCAAAAAATATCACACTATCATCTTTACCATTCTTTTTTTCTAAATGAGAAATAAAATTTAAACATCTAGGAACTATATGTACATTATTGGGAACCTCTAACGTATAATTATAATGCTGATAAGGATATCCATTACCTGATGAAGGCCATATAAGAATTTTTTCATAGTTATTATGTTTTGAAAATATAAAACTAACGATTAAAATTTCTAAAACTCTATGTAGTCCTGAAGTATAAAATGATTCATAATCTTTAAAAATCCTATCTGATTGATCAAGTATATCATCACGTATAGTATCTGGTAAATCAAAATTCTTTTTATCCATAAAACTATAAATCATACTTGCAGTCGATGATTCTTCTTCTGGTAAATAATCAAGCCACAACCTATTCATATCAGGCAAACAAAATAATAAAAAATCACCATGATGTCTAAGACCCATAAATCTTTCAATACACCAATGGGCACCTGTACCATGTAATGATTCATTATTCAATGTAAAATTATATTTCTTTTCAAGAATTTCTAACCAAGTTTCATCTGAATTTTGTTTGCAACATGGACAAGAAAAACTATCTCCAAAAATATCAATTAATTTTCCAGTTATCTTCATCTATTTCATTTCTTTTACATTTAATATTACAAATTTCCATTAATTTTAAATTATTCCAAAGTTTTGAATAAAGTTCGCTTTTAACAATTTCATCAAAATCACTATATTTTAAATTATTTTCTAATAAACAATTTCCAAAAAAATCATGAAATTTTTGAGTATAATTAGATGTTCCCATCCAACAACAAGGCCATACTGTTCCATTTACATCTATAAAAAATGATTTTTCTAATTCTTCATTGAAATAAGTTGCTTTACATTTTATAAAATCATGTTCTATATTTTTTTTCTTTATTTCCACAACTTCATGATTTTCTCTTTCAGAATATTTTTCATTAAATGCAAGGAATTTTTCAATTTTTGATATCTTTTTTGCTTGAGATAATTGATGTTTATTGTGTTCAAACACTATAAATTGCCAGATTGCTTTACCACCATGATCTATGAATGTTTTATAATTTTCTTCTAATTTAGACCAATTTACATTTTTTCTATAAATATGATTTGTATCTGATAAACCATCAATACCAAAAACTACAATGGTATTATATTTGGCCAAATCTTTCCAAAATTTTTTTGTTCTTGTACCGCCATTTGTCGCAATCCAAATTTCTACATTTGGATATTTGTGATTAATATATTCACATATTTCTAATAAATCAGGATTTAAAGTGGGTTCATCAATATTTCCACAAAAATGTATTTTTTGTAAATTCTTAAATTCATGATTGATCCATTTTTTAAAATCTTTTAATTTTATAAATTTATCATTTAATCTTCTAGAATAAGGATTTGTTGATTCAACAAAATATTCATGTCTTTCACAAGAAGGACAATTTGCATTACAAAAAGAAGTAACTTCTATTTGTAATCTTGTTATATCATTTAATGAAATTGGCCACTTAGACATATTCTTTTAATTTATTATAAACAAATAACGCCTCTTCAGGTGCTTTTTGAAAAGTTTCAAGATATTTTGTATATAACACAAATTCTCTACAATAATCTACATTATAATCATTATTATTTAATATTCCTTGAATAAATTCATCATTGGGCAATTCTTTTTTAATTTGATCTGGTAAATATTCAGGACTTAAATATTCTGGACTAAAACAATTAGTCTTTCTCATTTTAATATCAAGAGAATTAAGATATTTTTCAGTATCATTCATATTAAAGATATTATAATTTGTTAATACAAAATTAGACCACACTCCACTTGTTAAATCCCCATAAGTATATTCTTTATTATCTTTTAACAAATCTTTCCATCTCAAAGCAATTCTTTCCCAAACATTCATTTTCATACCCAATCTAACCCATTCACCCACAGGACCAATTCCATCAATACTTGTCATAATCATAACTCTTTTCAACTTCTTAATAAAATTCAACCATGATTTATGAACAAATTTTGTACAATTTGTATTCATCGAAAAAAACATTGTATCATAATTTACTTGTTGATCCAACATTTCAAAAAATTTAGGAGAAAACTCTTTTTGAATTGTTGGTTCACCACCAGTAAAAGATAAGTGTTTTAGTTTACTAAAATCTACACCCGCATAATTTGGTTTTATTTTATCAACCTTACCTTCACGTTCTTCCCAAACAGTACTTGATTCTGGTTTGCAAGTAACACAAGCAAAATTACACTTATTATCAAAAGAAATCTCTAAACCCTCAAGAAAAAAATCTTCACGATATGAATGTTCTTGATTAATAACTTGTCTTTGTGAAAGTTCTCCTATCGAATCATAATAATAACACGATTTACATTCATCAATATATTCTTTATTCAACATGCGATCACGTAGAAGATTCATTTCTTCTCCCATGAAAGCATCCATCACATTTGTATATCTTTTTTTAATAGGAGGATGATAGCAACATGTTCTATAAGTCCCCTCGGGACCTCCAGTCATTCTGCTAAATGGTGCCATGCAAAAGGTGGTCATAAGAATCTACGTTAAGTGCTATGAAAAATTGATATACATCATCTTTAAATGCAAAAGCATCATGCCATTTCAAAGTATTAATTAAATACAATCTTCCGGGTTCAATATTTTTTTCTGCTTTATATATTTCGTGTTCTTTTGTTGTTTCATTCCACATACAAAAACCATCAGTAGTATCTTCTGATTTAAATCTCAAATACATTCCATCTGGATTTGTTGTTCCCCACAATCTAAGCCAACGTACAGGATGCCAAGTGTCATAATGAGGTTTAAAATGTGCCTTTATATTCCATTTTAAAATACAACTTCGAACCATATATTTTTTAATTTCATTCAATGGTTCAAGAGATTTCATATTAAGTGCAGAAGTGGGTTCAGTAAAATCTATTTCTAGTTCTAATTTATCAGTATTAATATTATTTTGTATATCTTTATAAAATTTTGTAAAATCTTCAGGCGTATCATTATATCCTAAATTAACAAAATTCCATCTATCTAAAGGCCAACATACAGGTTCAGGATCATTATCAAGTCTACCATTCTTGTTCACTAATGGTAGTCCATATCTTGGCAAGTCTGTAAATTTATCTCCCCATTGTTTAAAAAAAGAATCATATTCTATCATATCAGATAAAAAATCATTAACATTTATGTTTATATTTAAAGGCACTAAATTTTGATTATGTAATTCATTATATTCTTTTTCAGGAATAAAGATCATGATATGCCTCTCTGCAAGTTGAACTAAATGCATCTAAATTTATTTTACATTCATAATCAGTCAATTTAATTCCCTTATGTACAAAATACCAAAAAATATCATAAGGAATTAATGGAGTAAAATTACTTAACATCCAACAATGTTTTTGGAAAGAATTGGGAAAATATGGTATTTCATCAGAATTTTCTTTCAATTCTGAATTCTTAACTTTATAAAAATAATCAATTCGTTTACTCAACCACTCTGAAAACAATTGATTTGTGGGTAAAGTAGCATATAACAACATACCACGTTTATCATCCAACATTGATATTTTTCTATAAACACCATACTGAGATGCTATCTCTAAAATAACTTTTTGATAATTATGAGGTATAAAATCATCATGATCTATACAAAAATCTATTGTATTATTCCAAATTTTATCAGGATATGGTTTACTTCGTACTTCAAATTGAAACTTCATTACTCATTACCAGATTTACATTCCAATTACTAGGAAAAAGTTTATCATAAAACTCTTCAATGAAACTATTAGCCCACAACGCTAAACCAGAATTCCAGTGGTCCATCACATCAATTGAATTAACTGCCCATGTATTAAAAAAATCATGATTAATATAAGTTTCCATTGTACGACCATTCCAAAAATTATCATTAGTTATTTGAGCTTCAGTCACTACTTCAACAAACTCACCATCATCCCATATTGGATGTAAAAAAGATGAAACATCTGTACCAAATACATTATGAACATGTATATGAGGAAAATTCCACTTTCCACACATAAATTTCTTATGTTCTTCTTGTATCCATTGCAATAACCAACGATATGCTTCATCTTCTGTATTAAAACAAAGCACATGATTTACATAAATTCCATTAGACCATATTAAAAATATAGGTAGGGGCCACATACCCTCACCTTCTTTAAAATCGTTTTTCGCATTTACAATATCTCTACAACATGGATTTCGTGTGCATCCATCTCGATACTTATCAATCGTAATATGTCTTTCTGGACTATATAGCTCCTTGGAGTTAGTCCAAACATGATCTTCAACATTAAGTCTTAAATTATATCCATACATTGCTTGTAAATCCTTAACGATTCTTCTGGTATTTCATCTAATCCCATCAAATATTTTGTATATTCTATAAATTCTTCTATTCTATTTTTATCATATGTACCAGAATTGAATATTTTTTCTACAAATTCTCTATGAGTATCATTATAAAATGGCATTGTTTGTATTATATCATTTTTAATTGTATTTGGCAAATAAGCAACATTTAATTTTTCTGGCGAATAACAATTTCTTAAATCTAAAATAATATCATGTTCATCTGCCCACTTCATTGAATCATAAACATTAAAAACATTATAAGGTTGCATAACAAACATGATTCTTAAACCTGTAAGATAAGGAGGTCTTAACTTATAATTAGGATTTCCATTTCTCTCAAACTTACTTTGATCAAACCATGTCTGCCATTTTTTCATATTTCTTTCAAATCTACCCATTTTTAAACCTTTTCTGCAAAATTCACCAACTTCTCCCACTCCATCAAGGCTTAAATATATTAAAACATCTTCACTTCTCTCTATAAAATCAAAAAATTCCGATTTTGGAAATACTGAATTATTAGTAGCCATAGTAAACATCTTTGCTGATCTACCTTTGAAAAAATCACCATCATATTCTGACATTATAAATGGTTCACCACCAGAAATAGTCATCAAATCTAAATCAGTCAAATCATCAAGCATGTAAGTGTTAGTGGGTTTATTATCTTTTATCTGTAATGGCTCATTTTCCCACATACTACTTGCACTTGAATTACAAATTGTACATCTAAAATTACATTTATTAGAGGGATATATCTCTATTTCTTTCAATTTTGCTTCATGTGTCTCATTATGACAAGAATTTATACTTTCTCTCAAACTCATCAAACCAATAGACTCTAAATGATAACAATATCGACAACCATCTAAATATTCTCCATCAATCATTTTTTGTCTAAGATCCTGCATCTCTTCACCTTCAAATGCTTCGGCTAACGTTTTATATTTTCCGTCTGGAATAAAAACCTGTTTTTCAATATCAGTTCCATCACCACTTATTTCACCATAATGTGTGCAAGTGTTCAGATTTCCATTCCACCATTGAGTCATTCTTACAAATGGACTCATACAAAATGTAGACATTCTTTAGGTACCTTTACAAATGTGTTTAAATATTTTGTATATTGTTGAAATTTTTCATAAGTTGTCTCTGAATATTCTCCTTTATTTAAAACATCTAATACAAATTCTTTATGATTATTATCATAAAACTTAGATTTCCTTATATTCTCTTTAAATTTATTAGGCAAATATGCAGGACACAAATAATTAGGTTCAAATGCAGTTGTTAACATAACACGATCTCTCATGTTAAATTTTTCAATATATTCTAAAGTTTTTGTCACATTTAAAATATTATAATTACTCAAAACAAAATTTATCCAAGGACCTTCGTGTCTAGAAGTCACATCATAAGTTCTGTCAGAGAAAAATTCTAACCACTGTATAAAAATTTTACGCCAAACTCTTTCTTTCCATCCTAAACGACAAAATTCACCCACTTCTCCTATACCATCTAATGAAATTCCTATACAAACATTTTTTAATTTAGATAAAAATTTCATCCATCTGTCACTAGGAAATGCTGAACAGTTAGTAACCATTTGAAACCAAACATTTTCATCTGTCTTGCTCTCTATTAAATCCCAAAAATCATCAGTATAATAAGGATCAATAGTTGGTTCGCCTCCCATTATGGTTATTTGTTTTAAATTATTAATATCAGATAATTCAATAGGTAATTTATGTAAAATATCACTATCTATAAATCTAAATTCTTTATTTCGTCTTTCCCATCCAGAAGAAGCAGATTCATCACAAGTAACACAAATAAAATTACATTTATTTGATGCCGCAAAATCTAATTCACGTAATTTAGTAGATGGGGGCTCTTCATATCTTTCATTTATATCCTGTCGGCAAGAATATTGATTAGAATCATCATAAAAATAACACCATTCACATTCAGGTCTTCGTTTACCATCTCTCATTTCTTGGCGAATAACTTCCATTTCGTCACTCAAGAATGCATCTTGTATGGTTTTATAATTATTTTTTAAAGGGGGGTGATATACGCAGGTTCTTAGTTCACCATTTGGTGATCTAGTCATTCGTGTGAATGGAGAGGCACAAAAATACTTACTATCGGAAATACGTTTTATCAAGTTTTAAGTTTTCAAAATTAGAATTTTTAGCATTAAGTAAACTATTTTTTAATTCTTCTTCAACAATATAAAAATAATTCCATTCACTTTGTTTACCAAGATCAGATAAGTTTCGATCTCCCTTATTCAATCCTTGACCATATTTTTCAGAGATATAAAATATAAAATCTTTTTCATTTTCTATTTTGATTTGTTCATCTCTATCTAAATCAGGAGGAGTTTTAGTGAAAATCCAATTATCTTCAATCTTATCCTTTTTAGCAAATTCAATTAAATCATTTTTAGTAGAAATATTAATAGTATCAAATTTTTCTCTATTCATATATTTCATATAGCCCAAATATTGACACGTCCTTAAACAAGTCAACAGGTCTGTATTAATATCTATGGGTTTAAATTTTACATCATATTCTGTCACAGGACCATATTTACTTGTAATCAAATCTGAAGGAAAATCATCATCATCAAAATAATTTAAATAATCTGCAAATTGATCAATTACACCGTCTTCACCATTAGGATATAAAAAAATAACATTATATTCACATAAAGATGTATCAAAATATACAAATTTATTTAAAGGTTCTCCTAAATTATTAAAATGATCATTGTGGATGGAAGTTTCTCTGATTTTCTTTTCCATAGTACGACATGTTTCTTTCTGAGATATAGCAGAAAGCCATCTAACTATGGTAACAAATCCGTTCATAATTTAAAACTGAGTATTATCTACAGTTACACCTAAATCTGTTATTGCTGTCCAAAAAGCACTAGAAAAATCAGCGGTTTTTGCAGTACTAATTGATGATTTTAAATCAGATTCATAATACTCCACACCATAAGGTTGAATTGCAGATATTTTATTAGAATCAATGTTTAATGCCATGCCTCTAGTTTCATACATAAAATATTCAAAATCACTATCATTTGTTATATTAGCATTAGGATAAGTTGACCAAATACTATCAACATCATTATCAATAGCCCAAGTTTCAAAGTTAGTAGCATTACCTAAAACTAATGCATTAAAAGCATCCTCATCCATAAATCTCTTATATCCCAATTCTAAACTTGCTCTCATTTTTCGAACCAAATCATCTGCAATTGTTATGGGTCTAATTGTTACATCAAAATCCGCCAATGGACCAAATCTAGAAATTTTATATGGATCTGGAAACTCAGTATGTCCTGATTGTGTTAAATAATCTGTATGCTGAGAAATCATATCACTTTCATTATTATACAAATATATCATATTATATTCTTTTAAAGATGTATCAAAATATACAAATTTAGTGACTGGATCGCCCTTATTTTCAAACTGTAAATTATTCTCTCTTTTTAAAAGAATTAATTGTTCTAAATCAAATCCCTCATTTATATCAAATTCAGATTGTTTGTATTTTACTATGTTAATAAAACCGTCCATATATTCCTTATTATTTTACAATTAATTTATCAGATCAGTTATTCATATACGTATGTTTCGTCCGGATACTCTGAATATTTAGAAAACTTTTCATCAAAAGCTGTTAGATAAAAAAAATTACTCATTATATTTGCAAGTATTTTATGATCTTTTTTACATAGATGATTTACACACTCATCACCATTGAGATATTTTTCCTTAACTCCTACTCTAATTAAAGGAAAATCAAAAACTTTAAAATCTGAATCATTTAATTTAGATATTTTATATGTCTTATAAAAAATAAAAAAATTATTAAAACAAGTAAAAATTAATATTTTTAATTTTTTTATAACCGCTAAATGTTTTAAATATAGTATACTTTTTAAATTATATCTTTCAATTTCTTTTTTACAAGTCTCATAAAAAACATCCATATAATCTTTATATGGCTCAATATCATCTAAGTTGGAGTCAGAGTCAATCTCATCCCTCTTTTGTTGCACCTTCTTTCCCCCACCGTATACTTCTTCATAATAATATGAAACGTTTACTTCATCTTGACTGCTTTTTAAAAAGTTGAAAGGTATTCTTCTAGCATCAGATAAAAAAACTATAAATTTATCATTATCATTTACACTTCCATCTTCTATTTTGTCATAAATATTATCCATAATATGCATACTACCTATACCCGACAATGCAAAATTATGTTGTTTTTCTCCACTAATAGCGTATAAATGATCATGCCAAGTAGTGTAATCATCCGGCTTATCCACTATCGATAGTGGATGATCGGACTCAGCAAAACTATCACCGAAAATCCAAATATTCGACATGCTTTCTCTATTTTACATTTAATCTATTAACCCATTTTGTTGTCATTTTTAAACATTCATCAATATCCACATCCCAAATAGATTGGTCTATTTCATAAATTTTCACAATATTTCTATTAATTAACCATTTAGTTTTTGATTTCTTAACCAATTGATCAATTCTAGATCCCGAATTAGTTGTTATAACTATATTCTTATGACTATCTATTGCCTTACAGGACTTAATTGATATTCCAGCCATCACATTTGAAAAAAACTTTTCTTCTAAAAATTCTCCCCAACATCTAGGCCTATATTTTGTTGTCGTTGCTCTGGTTAATATTCTAAATGTATTTGGAATAAATTCACTTACATCATCAATTCCAGATATCATTGCTAATTTATCATTATTAAAAAACACTAAACATTTCAACATTCTTTCTATATTTAAATGTTGAATATCATAATTAAGTTTCTTCTGTTTCCAATAAGGAATAAATTTTTCTATTTCTTTATAATCACTATAACGAAAATCTCTAACTAAAATGCTCATGCATGATATGTAACTTCAATATTTTTATTCTTTTTTAAAGTTGGAAAAACAAAATTTTCAGTATGATGTTCTCGCCTGTCTCTTGTTTTATCTGCACAACCAACACCCATAAGTAAAATAGGCGTTTCTCCTAAAACATCTTTAACTGCTTTTGAATCCATACATTTACAACATCCTGTAGCATAACCAAGTTGTGTAGCAACAACATTTACATATCCTGCCGCTATACCAATTGCCATTGACCTATCTTCTGACCAGTCATCCTTCTTTTGTCTTTGAAGTAATGCATCTTCATTTTTAGTAAATGCTAATAACATTTGTCCCAAAACTTGAGAATTTGTATACATTTCACCTTCTTCTTGTCTTTTTTCATCATATGCATTTTCTTCTCTCTTCTCCGAATCATAATCTGAATAAATCGGACCAAATCCTTTAGTATTTTTATGTATTTCTTCAATCTTCTCCCTGTCTTCAATAACATGTAAATTATAATAATTTAAATTTTGTTTTGAAGGACAATTTGTAGCAGATTCTACAATCAACTTTTTATCTTCTTCTGAAATTTGAGCATTTAGATCCCAGTTTCTTTGACATTTTTGAGATTCGTGTATAGTCTCTTTTAACATTTTACGAAATGAACCGTGATACATAGTCTTTTCCTTTCTTATTTATATTTAGTCAAGTTAATAAGTTGCTGTTCGTATGATTTTATTCATTTTATTAACTTTAATTTTTTCAACTTGTTTTATATAAACAGGAGAGTCTTTATACCATTCATTAACAAGAGGATGTACTATTTCTTGATCTTCATCTCCTTCATAATATAACCAAATCTTATCTTTTTTAACTGTTAACATACAACGATTAACATTTGTATTGTCTAAAATATATCTTTCAATTGTTTCGGGTTGAATACGGGAGCAATTTAATGCTAAAATATTTTTCTTTCTACCAACAACTCTTAATTCATCATCAACAATATCACCTGATTGCCAATATGTATCTTGTGTTTTCCATTTTATGAACAATTCGTTTTCTTTTACATAATGATCTATTAAAGGCGAAAGATTTTGTCCAATTTGTCGTTCATCTTCTGAATCAGAAATAGCAGGAGGCACTTCTGTTGAACCATACAAATGATGAAATTTTTTAGCCCCCTTTGAAAGAACATCTTCTTTAATACCTTCAGGTACAATATCTGCACCACACGAAATTGTCATATTCGTAAAATCAAAATTTTTCCATTTATCTGTTTTTTTCAAAACTCTATAAACGGCGGGTAAAATAAAAGCATGAGTTGCATTTTGAATTTCATCCAAATATTCATACGGATTAAATGCTATCACCTTTAACTTACAATTTGTCATTAAAGCAGGTAAAACTGAAAGAACTGGATAACCTATTGATGCGGCTGGTAATGACATGTTAACAATATAATCATTATTTGTATAATTATTATATCCACAATTCTCTTCAGCAACCAATCTCATAAGTTCATACGAATGAACTACTTTTTTTGGTTTACCTGTTGATCCAGAAGTATAATATACAAAATCTTTTTTTTGTTCAAACTTTCGTATTATATCTTTCGTTTCTTCTTTATAATCTATTGCTTCAATATTTTGGTGCATAATGTTCCATTTTATTTAAATATATTCCCATTTGACACCAAATACCATCAGGAAATATCCATTGATAAGAACCACTATATTTTTGATAATTGTCCCAGATAAATTTATCATCTGCACCTTTTTGCGAATCAATCCAAAATTGAGTATCTTTTCTACTACTCAATGTATAATGAGCCAATTGAAATCTAAGACCATCATTCCATATTCTTCTCATTATACGATTATATGATTTTTTACTATATCCTCGTTTTATTGTATTTGCTAATTGAGTAATACCACTTTGAGTCATAAACAATGCAGTTGCTTCAAGAGGATCTACAAAACCAGCAGATGTTCCTATAGCAACTACATTATCAGACCAAGGATTTTGTAAAATCATTGGATCCCATCTAATGAATCTTTCTTGTGAGAACAGCGGTTTTCTATCAAGACCTTCATATATTTCCTGAAACTCTTTGAGTGCTTCATCTTTATTAATATAACGAGATGCAAATATATAACCCATGCCCACACGATTCTGTAAATTAACTTCAAACGTCCAACCATATTTTCTCGCAATTGATTTTGTTACATCAGCATCATTAGAAGATTTCTCCATAGGACATACCCATGCAGAATCAACAAAATGAAATTCTGATATTTTCATTTTTGTAAAATCTTGTATAAATTTTCTTCTAAATCCCGTTGCATCAATGTATAGATCAAATCCTTTAGGTAACTCAGAAAGTTCTTCTTCAATTAAAACAGTTTTTTTACAATGTTTTTTTACTATATCTGCAGAAGCCTCTGCACATACATGATATGCATAATCGGCTCTTGAATCTGGACTATCAAATTCTTTATAAAAATTTTCTTCAATTATTTTTCCATCATTATTAAAGTTTGAAGGATCTGCCATCATTTGATCAAATTTATTATTATCATTAAACCAAAATCTTGTAACAAATGGTTTATCAAATTCTGGTGCATTCCATCCCTCTTTATAATTTCCATATTTTAAAACTGCATTACATTCTGATACCCAATCTTTTTCATCAATTCCCAATTCTTCCCACCACCATTTTAGTTGAGGAAGTGTCGATTCTCCAACACCCATCGCTGGAATGTTAGGTGCATCATAAATCGTAATATTCCAATCAGGCAAATGCTTTTCAAAATATCCAGCAGTCCACCAACCAGCAGTACTTCCTCCTACTATACATAATTTAGGCATTATAATTCTCCTATTTTATTCATATACAAATTTTTCAGTTTGAATAACTTCATCTTTGTTTATAAATTTATCTTTAAATTTTGGAAGAGTTTTTTTATTACTTAAAACATTGTTAATATATTCTACTAAAATATAATGATTTTCTTCTGATAAATGATTATTTCTTAGATCAAGAGCATTAAACCAGTCTCGATTAAATTCTGTAAATTCATTTGAACTTACATCAAATAAATCATTTCCTGATAAATGAAAAATATCATTATTAAGTAATCTAAATCTTTCTCTTGTCTCTGCTTTTAAACCACTACTAAAAACTATCGTCTTTATATTTAAAGAATAAAGAAACGATAATGTATACTGAGGTAATTCATCAATTAATTTTTCAAAAGTCTCAAATGAAAAATTAATACTATTTTTATTATTTTCATAATATTCTAATAATACTTTATTATTACTATTACATCCCTTTCTTGTAATTTGCATCATCTGATCTTTGGGTATTATTTCTGAAGGAAAAGTAATTCTCCATTTATCAGAAATATGACAAATTATAACATCATCTTTTTTTATTTTATGAAGTTCACTTTCAATTAAAGGAAGCATATAATGAGGACCAGTTCCACCCTTAGCTAAATTATATGTATTTGCTTTTTCAGATAATAGATCAACCCAATAAATTAGTGATGTTTCATAACTAGGTAAATCAAAAAAACTATCTCCAAACAACCAAATCATATAGAGCCTGCTATAACTATCCTTTCTTCTTCATTCATTGCATAAAGAATATTATCAGTCATTGTCAAATTATTTTCTAAACAATAAGTTTTATATCTTTCTTCATAAGTATTCCAATTATAATCTAATTCATAATTTGACATTATTTCTTTTGCATATCCAACAGATATTCTATTAATCATACCAACAGAATTAAAAATATCTATTCCATCATCATCATCTTTTTTTTGAAGTCTTATTCCTATTCTCAAATGTTCAGCACCCCATAACATTTTAGAAAAACTAAATGCTAAAGTTTCAATACAACTATAATTATTTAGATCAATATTTACATTTTTAGAAACTGGTAAATGACAAAAATCTAATAACACAGGAACGTTTAATTGTTCACAATTATCTAAAACATTATATAATTTAGGATGAATACAACCTTTTCTAGTAAAAGGTACACTAATAATAAATGCATCATAAGAATGAACCCATCCAGGAAATGAAAACTCATTTTCCATAAATTCATAATTCAAACCATGTTTAGATATTGCTTTATGATACATAAACTCATCTTCAAAAAATCTAAATCTTTTTTTATGATATTTTATATAAAAATGATCAAATATTTGTACTGAACCAGATGAAAATTTTAAAACATTAAATTTGTCAATTCCTGTAAGTTTATTTCTTTTTGATTTTTTTATCCATTGAATAAACAATTCATAAAAATCTGTAGATATAAAATCATCATATAAGAAATTAGATGAATCTATATTTTTAAAAAAATCTTCATGATTTTTATTAGGTATAGGTTGCAATCCATTATTATTCATTAGAATATCCTGAAAATTGTAAAGTAAGTTTGTCAACATCACTAAAATTTATTGCAAAATGCCAACTATTAACATCCCATATATAAGCACTAAATTTTTCCCATCTTGAAATAGTAAAAGATTCCGTTTCTATTAATTGTCCAAATATCCAATCTGATAAAAAAATATTTGCTCTAATTTTAGTTTTATTTGTCTTTTCTTCAAGAAGAAAACATTGGTCTTTATGACATACATTAATAGAACCTGGATTTTGTATTATCATAGATGCATATCCAATACTCATATTTAATTCAGTTTCTATTATTGAAAGATTTTTAATGTTTTCTAATGGAACAAAAGTTTGTTGAATTGTTGTATGGAAAGGAAGAGATTTAATAAATGATTTTTGATGATTAGTTTCCTCTGTATGAAAAACATAATCTTCAACTCTTATATTATCAAGAGGAACTTTATTAATTTTTTTAGGATAGATAGTCATAATATAGGTATCCGATGAATCTTTTCATTAATATTTAGTAAAGCCTTTTTAAGAATTTTTTTATCGACTCGCATATGTTCAGGATAAGTTAAAATATTAACAACCCATTTTCTATCATCTATCCATTCTTTCAATTCATTTAAACCATGAACATTATTTTTATGAACAACTGTTTGAATGATAACTTCATACTTTTTTTCAAGAAAATTTAAGGTTCTCATAATATCGTTCCATTTACTTGGAGGTCTTACTTTATCATTTAAAGTTTTATATCCATCAATACTTATCAAAAAAGTTATTTTTTCTAAAGAATCCCATAGTTCAATCCATGCTTTTTTAGGAAAAATTGTTCCATTGGTTGTATAGATAACTTCTATATTTGTTTTATTAAGATTTTTTAAAAAATCAAAATGTTTACTTGTATGTAAAGGTTCTCCTCCTAAAAACGTAATCTTATTAATAGTGTCTGGAACATTAACTATTGGTGTAGTAGTTTTATAATCACCAAATTGCCAAGACCAATCTTCCCAACATGGATCACATTTAAGATTACATATATTGTCAAATCCTATTTCTAAATGTTCTAATTTAATATTTTCACAATCATATCTTTCATTAAATTCTTGTCTTAAAGATTTTATACCTGTTTTTTCTTCATCGAAACATTTCTGACACTCTGATAATCCTTTATGAAAATTTTTTCTAATGTTATCATACTCTGGACTATTCAAAGTAAGAGTTCCATCAAATTTTGCGATAGGTTTTTTAAAACGACAACATGGAAAAATTCTATCATCATTTCGTATATTAATGTGATGGTATAGTGCCGAGCATTTCAAGGTATTCATCTATTAATTCCGTTTTTTCTGTTATAAAAGGACCGTTCAATTCTACACTAAGAATAAAATTTGCAAAATCTCCATATTGATTATAAATTTCTAATGCTCGTTCATAATTATGATTTATTTTATTATCAACATCATAATCATCGAGTATATTAATATCTAAACAAAGTTTTTCTGTAAAATTAAAAACATCAGTAAACCATGGATTACATGAAAAATAATCTTCAAAACCATAAAGTTGTAAACTCTCTCGTTGACTAACACCAAGATACAAAAAAGGTTTTCGATGAATAAAATTTTTTGCCAATTTTTCACTAAGTTCTTGATCACCTTCATGAAAAAGATCAACATGTGTTTCAAACCATTCTAATGGCGGAATTATATCTCCATCCAATATTTTTTTGTATTTTAAACCAATATTATTTCTAGTTTGTTCTGTTGGATATTCATTTAATCTTTTTTCTGATATATTAAATTGTGTCGATAAATCATCATTTGGATGATAATAATATTGATCATTTACACAAACTAATCCTTCTACAAATCTTATAGTTTTAAAATCTGGATAATTTCTTTCTACTCTTTCATGCACATACATTGTCCCAATAAAGTTAGGCAATTTTTCTGCATTTTTCATAAACAAAACTCTAATTGGAGCAGGTCTTCTATTTAACATACAAACATTATATTTCAATGATACATTTTTTGGAACTTTTGCATCAATTAATTGATGTTGTATATGAATACAAAATGATTTAAATGGAAAATCATCTACTGTTAATACAATTATATTATCTTGTTTTGGTAAAAATTTTAAAGGTGATATGTCCCAATGAACATGATCCATTTCAAAAACAATCAATCTATCATTATCATTTATTTTTTCATACCAATGATAAACTTCTTGTTGTTTACCATTATTCATAGTAGAAACAACATAATCCATATTAAAAATAACTTTCTCTTTTTCCTTCTCGTAATGTATCTAATGTAACACAATGAAATCCACCAGAAATAGTTCTAGCGTGTCTCATTTTCAACCCTATTGATTCTATATTGTGTTTACTCAATTTTCTTCTTAATGAATTTTGATTTTCATCGACAATAACTAATTCTGAATTTACACTCAATAAATTTAATCCTATATAAGGAGAACAAGGAGAAACGCCATTCAATAAAGAACTTCCTATGTCTACAATATCATCAAAAAATATTTTATCCCAAGTTTTAAAAATATTTGGATAATGATTTTTATTTAATCTAGCACCATTAAATAATACAAGTCCAGGTTTTAAAGGTATAACAGTTGAATCAAAATGAGTATAAGCATAAAAACCTTCTGCTAAATGAACTTTATAACCGAGAGGTTTTACAATAGATTCTAACCATTTTGCTCCTTTTACACTACCAGAATTTGATACTTGATAAAGTAAATCATTACCTAATCTAACAATGTTTGCGGCATCAAATATAATTTCATTATCATTTATAGTTGGCTTACTTAAATCTTCAAATGTAAATAAATTATCTAATAGTCTTGGTTTTGGAGCAGATATCCATTGAACCCCCTCATCAAATTGTTCATATAAAAAATCTCTATAAGAAAACGTTTCAAAATATCGTGATCTCATTGCAGAAGGACAATCAATAATTAAATTATCTAATGGTAATAATAAATCTCTAGGACAATAATTATACCAACCAGTAGAAGTCCAATCTGGTGTAGAAAATTCTTGTGAATGATTTGTGCTTGAGGGGCGTCTTACTTTGACATTTAGACTTTCAAGTTGTCTAGCTAAATTATCTAAATCTTCATTGGCTTCTTTTATAATCCATTCAGGATATGGACCTTTTAAATCTTTAACTTCTTCTTCATCATAACCAGCATAAGAAAAAGACATTACGGATTTATCCATTTTTGGATGAACCATGTTATCCGCTATGCCTACAAAACACTCTTTTAATAAGTCCCAGTCATTATGTGAACTAATCATGCATGAATAGTTGTCTCAATATTTTTCATTTTTTTCAAAGTGGGAAATTTAAAATCTTCAGTATGATGTTCTCGCCTATCTCTTGTTTTATCAGCAACACCTACTCCCATAAGTAAAATTGGTGATTCTCCTAAAATTTCCTCAACTGCTTTAGAATCCATACACTTGCAACAACCCGTAGAATAACCAAGCTGAGTAGCAACAACATTCACATATCCAGCCGCTATACCAATAGCCATTGATCTATCTTCATCCCAACTATCATCTTCTTCTCTTTGAAGAAGAGGTTCTTCATTCTTAGTAAATGCTAATAACATTTGACCCATAACTTGAGAATTTGTATACATCTTTCCTTCGTCTTCTTTTGTATTATCAAATGCATTTTCTTCTCTTAATTCTGGATCATAATCCGAATATATTGGACCAAATCCCCGTGTATTTTCATGTATTTTTTCTATCTTATCTCTATCCTCAATAACATGTAATTTATAATAATTTAAATTTTGCTTTGAGGGACAATTTGTAGCGGATTCAATAATCAAACTTTTGTCTTCGTCTGAAATTTGTTTACTTAAATCCCAATTTCTTTGACATTTTTGAGACTCATGTATAGTCTCCTTTAACATCTTACGAAATGATCCGTGCATAAGTCTCCTATAAAACCTCTATACCTGTTTTTAATTTAAAATTTTTAGCATCTTGTTCAGTATTCACTATTGGTTCCCCTTTAATATTTAAAGAAGTATTCAATAACATTGGACATCCTGTTTCTTTTTTCCATTCTTTAAGTAAAGTTCTGTGCGGTTCTTCTGTTACTTCTTGTACTCTTGATGTTCCATCTAAATGTACTATACACGAATATTTATCCAAAGTCTCTTTCTTTGCTTTACGAATTGTGTTCATAAACGGTGATGGAATGCCTTTTTCAAAATATTTGTCTACATCTTCTCTTAATATCATTGGCGCAAATGGTCTAAATTCTTCTCGTCCTTTGGTTTTATTCACTCTATCTTTCATATCAGGAAGAGATGGATCAGCAAGAAATGATCTATTACCCAAGGCTCTTGGTCCAAATTCTGCTCGACCCCTCGCCACACCTACCATATGATTTACTTTAAGTTCTTTAATAATTTCTGTAACAGGATATTCTCCAAATATATCATATCCAAGATATGGGTTCGGTTCTATTTTATGTTCTAAAGCACATCCAATAGCAGATCCACCATCACCTGGATTACAAGGAATAAATGTATTAAATTTTGTAAGAAAACGATTTGCTGACACATTCAATGCACATCCTCCAACAAAAACAAGATTTTCATCATCAATTTCATTTATAATTTTTTGAAATTCTTCTTCATATATGTCTTGTGCTATAGCGGCTATCTCAAATTCATCAGTCAATCCTTCTAAATCTATTCCTTGATGAAAACTTTTATTATTGTTCCATAATGATTTAGTATATTGATAATCATATATATTGTAATTTCGTGAAACTGCTGATGCTCCCATTAAAATATATTCTTCTTCGTTTGGTTTCCAACCTGCCGCCTGAGTCATCGCAGAATAAAACAAACCAAGTGATTTAGGATAATTCCATTCTTTAATTAATGAGAAATTACCATCTTTCACTTTCCATTGAGTCATTGTATTCCATTCACCAATGGCGTCTATTACTAGAACAGTACAATCTACAAAAGGAGAAGTCCAATAACCATAACGAGCATGAGACAAATGATGATTACAATATATAACTGGATATTTAAAATGGATTTTTTCAAGAGATGTTTGTCCTGCAAATTTTCTTCGTTCATTTTTAAGATCCCAATCTTCATAAAAATATACTATTTCAGGAACACCCCATTTATTTTCTGCAAATTCTATTAATCTATCTGGAATAATAGAATCATTCTTTTTTCTCGACCATCGTTCTGCATCAGAAGCAAATACAAGTTCATCATCTACAAAAACTGCTAATGCTCCATCATGAGAGCCAAATGTTGTTCCCCATTTAATCATAAATAAAATCTACAGTTTTTCTTTGGGAAAGATTTTCATCATTCAATTCAGAAGAATCGTACACACTTTGTTGAAATTTTTCAGAATAGTTTGTTCCCATAAAATGATTACATATGATATTTTTTAATATGTGATGATTAGGTTCAGAAAAATGATTGATACCTTCATCTGGAATATTTGTAGTTTTATTTAATATTTTATCTTTTTCTGTATGATCATAAAGAGGCGTGGGATAATAATAAAAAAGATCATCATTCAACTGGTCTAAACATAACGGAAAATTCTCAGCATTTATTTGAGGATATTCGGGAAAATTTATCTTATTTTTTTTCATATTATATACAGTAAAAACAATCATAGGTATTTTATGCACTTTACTTAAATGAGATAGATAACAAATATTTTTGAAATTCATAAAACTTAATTCAGTCCACATACAATCATACATGCTTTTTATTGCAAAATATTGTTGTTCAGTCAAAACATTCTTATCGTTATGAAAAAATTCAATAAGAATTCCTGCAGAATTAATTACTTGTCCATCCAAGTGCGATGAAATTTCTGATATATCAAACAACCAAGGTATTCGAAAAGGATATGAAAGAACTATAACAATCTTTGGATTATCATCATAACCCTTTTCAAATATTCTCTGAAACTTTTCCATAGTAGTAACAGGACCTTCACCATTCTTTCCATAATTTAGATGAAGCTCCTTCATTTCTTCAGAGAGTAAATGTTGCCACGTTTTATGTGTAAATCCCCATTTTTCCAAACACTTCTCTTGATCTTCTTCTTCTACATAACTGTCTCCAAAAAGATAAATCATATTTTTCAACCATGAAATTTAAAATCAGAAACATCTAAAGTATCAGGATCTCCTCGTAAATTGTCTCCTGAATTCATATCATAAGACAAATCTACATCTATAAACTTACTAAAATCTTCAACAACAGTTTTGTTTCTAATATGCAATCTATAATACCAATCTTGTATACATGGTTTTTCAATATAAAGATTATAAAATTCTTTAGTTTTTTCCACATCAAGATCAAAAATCCATTTTCGACCATTGATCATTTTAACATGTAATCTAAAATCTTTTAAAGGAACAAATTTATTATATTTTTTATGTTGCCAATTACCTATTTCGGCAGAAACTCCCGAATAAAAAGTTTTTGACTTTAATTGATATTCTATATCATGATTCACACACGATAATTCTTCAGGATAGTGCATAGATACTCGATTTTCATGTTCAATAAAAATTATAGAATTATTATAATCACACATATATAAGGATCTATCATTATCTGCCCAATATTTGTTAGTTAAAAAATCTGCTTTCTTAGGTATATTAAATTTATCGATAAGTTTATGTCTAGGTAAATATGCATTGTTTTCATTATTTTTCCAATTCTCATCAAGATTCCAAGAATACTCAAATATCATTTTTTTGGATTTATCTTTCCACCAATTATAAGAGAACTTTGATAAGGGCCAAGTGGTCATACATCCACCGGGACCATGAAGAAATATTTCCATTATGAATTTGTAGGCATATTTTTTTCTGGATTATACCAGTATAATGATTGATGTGGATTATCACAAGTAGCATCACTTTTATAATAAAATTGTCTAATCGCATATCGTTCACCTTCTATTATAGGTTTTACTCCATGAGATATAGTTTCACTATGTTCCATTAATATTGCAGAATTATGTTCGGGTTCTTTACAAAATATTTCATTTTGATCAGAATCTAATGCATAAAATTCTCCTCCATGACATTCTCCAACATAAATTAATAAATTAACTGCACGATGCATTTTAATTCTATTATTCCAATTAAAATCTATATGTGCATCAAGCATATCATCTTGTTTCATTAATGATACTCCTTCACCCGTACCTTGAACATCAATAACCAAACCCTCAACATCAAATTCATTTTCAACCCATTCAATACATTCTTTTGAATGTAAATATTGTCTTATTCTATTAATAAATCTACTTCCATCATAATATTCTAACATATGACTATTATTACGATTAAAACTTTTCCAATCTTTAATAGTCTTTAACTCACTTTGTAACAAAAGATCCAGATTATCTTTTAAAAAATTTTCATAGTATTTCATACAAAAAATCTCTCTGCTCTTCTGCCCCACCACAAACATTCTCTTGCATATTTTTCTAAATTTCCATCATATACAAGAAACGGATCGAGCATTTTATTTGCTTGTTTTTTTACTAATTTAGGATATCTACTATTATATGTATTCTCCAAAAAATTACCGATTTCATCATAAAATCTTTTTTTATTTTTTGCAATATGAATACCCGTTGCTTCTTCATATTCCCAGTAAATATCAGAAGCACCTTTTACTTTTCTTCCCCAAGGTATTTTATTTTTAAATACATTATCTAATAAATCTATTGTCTCATAGTATTCTTTGTACAATAAAGTAGAGGGATTTTGCATAAACCAATTAAACAAGTCATCATAAAATTGTCTATGAATAATATTATGATTTTTCTTTAATTCGATTGCAAGAATTCTCAACCAACCAAAAAAATGTAAAGACCTCATGTACCAACCCCAACCACTTGCTTCTAAGTATTCATCATAAGACATAACATTTGAACCAACAACAACATCATTAGTATCTTCCATAAGTTTTTCTGGAGGATGTTCATGATGAAAAAAACAAGGAGCGGTTTTAACTATATTTACTCCATATTTTTTTAAATATTCAGGATCACCAAATGGAGTATTCGGTAATGCTACCATAGAGTATATTTCAATATAATTATGATATCCTATATCATCAATCAATCTATATAATCCTTCCTTAAAACTATTTAAAGTCTCTTCTGGTAGTCCTAAAATAGTTTCAATATACGCAGGCATTCCTCTCTTTTTTAAATAATTTATAACTTGTTCTAAATTTGTATTTTCATTCGCCCTTTCAATTGCTTTAAGAGTCTGTGTATTCATGGATTGTAAAGCAATTGTTACGCTTTTATTCAATCCTACTTTCCATAAGTCTTCTGCAATATCAAAAAGATAAGGTTTCTTATGTTTTGCCCAAGTAATATTTAATGCATTTGGATATCCATTTGTTTCTAACTTATTAATTAATAAATCTGATATAACTTTATGTTCTTTATACATACCAAAATTATTATCAATTAAATGTAAATATTCTATTTTATGATCTGAAACCCAATCAATCTCTTTAAGCATTTTATTATAATTTTGTTTGATAATTTTAGTCCAATGTCTATCACCAACTTCACAAAAAGTACAAGTATATGGACACCCACGTTCAAGTTCAATAAGGCTTTCCCATTCATAATCATGATCTTTAATATCAACTAAATTATCAAAAAGTCCATCAAGATATGGACTAGGCATTTCAGAAATATTTTTTATTCTGTTTTCAAGGGGAGTTTGAAAAGAGTGAGTTGTAATTCCATTAACTGTAGACCAATCATCATTTTTTAAAAGATTTGCAAAAACTTTTTCTCCTTCATTATGAACAATAGCATCAATATATGGTCGATCATTCAAAAATTCTTGACATCTACCATACTTAGGTGTACCTAATCCTCCATAAATTATTTTACAATCAGGATTAATTTTTTTAATTTCATCACAAACTCTATCACTTGTATGAGTATTCCATATAAAATAAGAAACACCTATTATATCACATTCAGCAAGTTTTCTGGCTGTGGATGAAACATTAAAATTCCCATCAAGTATATAATGCCAATCATGAACATCAAAATAATAATTATTTGTAATTTCTTCATCTGTTTTACAATAACTCCAAACACATCCAGTAGAATATGGTAATTTTATTTGATTTGTAAAAATATGAGAAAGTTCAAGAAAACCTATTCGTTGCATTTTCTCCTTAAATCAAGAGTTACGCAATGAAAACCTCCACCCAATGTTCTAGCATGTTTCATGGACAATGGTATACTATCTATTTTATATTGTTCTAAAATCTTCATTAATGGTTTTTGATTTTCATCTACAATAATCAAATTTTCATTAATACTTAATAAATTAAGACCAATGGAATCACTTGAAATTCCAGAATCTTCAGAATTAGTTGAAATGATATCAGTAAAAAATATTTTTTCCCAATCATCAAAAAATTTAGGATAATTGTTTTGATTACATCTTAGTCCATTTAATAACACAAGACCTTCTCTTAAAGGAATTATTGTACTATCAAAATGTGCGCCTGAATATGCATCACGTTCAATATGAATTTTATAATCAGGAAACATTCTTTGTAACCATTCAGCACCTTTTTCATTTCCACTATTACTTATTTGAAAAATCAAATCATTATTAATTCTTATAACATTAGGAGCATCGAAAAGAATTTCATTATTCATTAATGTTGGCTTTGATAAATCTGAGAAATCAAAACTTTCATTTTTAATAATTTGTTTTGGTGATGAAAACCATCTTGCCCCATCTTCAAAGGCTTCATATAAAATCTTATTATAAGACCATGTTTCAAACATCCTACTTCTCATAACACTAGGAACTTCAATAATATTGTTTCCCAAAACTAAAAAAATATCTCTAGGACAATAATTATACCAACCAGTGGTTTTCCATTTTGGTGTTTGGATTTCAAGATGATGTAATGCTTTTTCTGGTCTATGAACTATAACTCCACAATCTTCTAATACTTCAGATAAAATATCAAGATCATCATTTGATTCTTTAAGAAGATCCTGTTTATATGATCCAACATATTTTCTTATTTCATTATCTGTCAGATTCGCATACATAAAATTTTTCATTGAAGGATCTACTGGAGGAACATTTGCAAAATCCGCACGTCCTACAATTATCTCTTCAAGAGAATCCCAACCATTAGAAGAATTGATTATCATTATATCTCATTCATAAATAAATTTTCCTCTTGATTTATCATTCACTTCTCCTAAATTATACGAATAATCTATATTAGTAACAAAAGGAATAAAATTATCATAATCCCCATTAATCATTTTTTTTATATTTTTATATAATACTGTATGATTTTCTTGTGAAAAATGATTTCTTCTATTGTCATTAAAACCTGGATCACCATCAGATGTATAATCAATAAATTCTTTATAAGCAATAGTTCCTAATTCATGAGGATGCAAATAAAAATTTGAATTATTAAGTTTTGAAAAATCTAAATGATTAGACATTAAACTTAATACTTTAATACCAAAAGTACAAAATACAATTGTTTTCATATTGAACAATAAAGAATTCATATAAAGGAATCCTAAATTTTTAAAATTAGACCATTTTAATTCTTCATGTTGTGTTAAAAAGAAAAAATCAATTTCAGATTTAAATGAATCATAATATATTTTTTCTTTATTTAGATTTTCATTTTCACACCACCAACTTTCTTTTTTATCAAAATCCCAATTAATATGTGTAATGGTATCGGGGTTTGCATTAGGAAAAGCTATTCTATCTTCTCCACTCAAAAGAAAAATAACAATGTAATTTTCTAAATAATCTAATTCAAAATCTCCTACTTGATGATTTGGAGTTCTGCGTAGGTGTTCTTTGTGTCTTCCTTTATGTATTTTTCCTTCAGAATCCTTATAAGTATTATCATTAATGAAATGATAGTAATCTTTAAATGAATAATGAGGACCAGTACCAGAAACGCCCATATTTATTACTTCATAATCAGATTTTAATGATTCATACCACGCTACAATTGAATCATGTTTATCTGAATGCTGTCGAGGATCAGCAAAACTGTCTCCAAATATTATTATTTTTTTATTCTGCATAAATTTCCACAACATTCGGGTAAGGTTTCTTCTTTTTTCCAATATTCTGTTTTAATATGTTCAAAATAAGTTTTTTTAATATCTTCTAATGAGTGTTTATATAAATTATTCCAATCTTTATCTAAACTATCTAAATGTTTATCTCTAAAAGTTTTATTTAATTGATGTTCTCCGTGTAAAGTACAACATGGATAAACAAAAAAATCAGAAGAAATTTCTACTTCTACCCATTCATGATTTTCATGATATGCTACACAATAAACAATATCTGAAAAATCATCTGGTAAATTGCTTTTATTTTTGTTTATTTTATCTGGCAGATTTTCATACAAAGAGGAGGACATGTTTTTTTATTTTTCCATGTTTTTTCATTTAATACTTTATCATATTCTTTAAATATATTTTCTATCTTATTTGTTTTAAGATTATTATCTATATGTCTCAATGATTCATTTAATTCACCATGTTCTATGAAGTCTGTATAATAATGACAACATGGATATATGTTTAAATTTAAATCAACTTCATATTGATCCCAATTAGAAAATTCATAACTATAAAAATCGCATTTTATTTGCATATATAATATCTTACATCATTTTTTAATAACAATTCTTCACACTCTTTTAAATGTTTATCATCAATTTTATGAAATTCTCTTCCATTAAATCTACATTGCAAATTTATGCCATTAGTTTTAGAAAAACCTATAACATCTTTCAATTCGTGAAAATTATGATTAAAAATTGTATAATCCCATCTTGTATATCTATGCTTTGCAGATTCAATCATGTTTTTAAATGCTAGATCAGTTTTTACTTTAACTCTATATATTTGATTCATCTCATCAGTCAATCCATCAATACCAAAAACAAAATGTGTTTTTTTATTATGTGAAAGTATTTTTTTAAACCAATTAGGTGATCTCATTCCACCATTAGTGAATATATCAATTTTATCGAATACTGTTTCTGCAATTCTTATTAAGTCTTCAAGATGTGGACTTATTAATGGATCTCCTATTTCACCACAAAATCTAGCAGTTAAAAATTCGTATTTTGAATCTAGAGTATGATACTTAAAAAAGTTAATATTATTAAGAATCAAAGATTCAAAATCTTCAACACTTAAATGCTTAAATGGGGTTATTAATTCTTTACGATGTGTTCTAAAACAACTAGGACAATCAGCATTACAATATGATGAAATTTCAAAATTAAGTATTAAATATGTTTGTCCTGAATTTTCTCCCTTAAACCATTGTTTCATTATTAATTACCTAAACTAAGCCGACTTTTTTTAAATTTATACTTTTCATAATTATCAGATATTTTACTTATTAAGCGATTAGGTAATACAAATTTTGCTCTAGTATTTAAAACAAATATAATATACACATCATGTTTCTTTGCAAAGTCCAACACTTCTGGTATTTCAAACCAATTATGTGCGAAAATTATATATTTCCACCATGTATTATGATCTCCATATTTTGTATTTCTATGTGCGATCATATTTTCAATAGCTTTTTGTGTTTTTACTTTTCTTCTATATCTTTGATTTGTATAATCATCAAGCCCATCAACAGAAAAGAAAAATTGAACATTTTCTAAAGTATCACCGATTTTTTTAAAAAATTGTTTTGATCTTACTCCTCCATTCGTAACAACACGTATTGAATTAAAAATTTCTGAGCCAAAATATATAAAATCTTTTACTTTGGGATTAACTAATGGATCTCCCAATTCTCCCTCAAACGTAACATCAGCATTTTTAAACTGGTTTATATCACGATTAATAATAAATTTAAATTTTTCAAAATCCATATGAACTTGATTTAAACCAGGATGTAAATTATCATGTGGATCATAAATCTCTGATCCAAAATTTTCATAACGTTTACATGCTGGACAAGCGGCATTACAATAACTTGAAATACTAAAATCAAATTTATTCATTAAAACACCGAACAAAGTTGTTTTATAATATTAAATTGATCATCACTTAAACGTTTTCTATGAGCAAATTCTCCAGAAAGATATAGATGATTAAATAAATTATGTGAACTATCATATTCTCTTAATGTTTCATCTATGTTTGTTATCCAATTCATAAATGTTTTTCTATTATGTATTAATTTATCATTAATTTTTTCAAGTTCTTTTTCAAATTCTCTTACATCAAAATTTAAATAACGTTCTATTTGAATCCAAAACATTTTTAATCGTTTTAGATTATTTTCCTCTAAATCAAAACTATAATCAAAAATTTCATCGTATAATTTAAATCCTAAATCTTGTAATTTATGATTAATATTAGTTGCTCCAACCATTATAAAAGGTCGTTTAAAGAAAAATTCTTTCCATGTCTTTTCAGTATAAAAAATTGGACCTTTTAAATACGATTCTAATACTACATCACAACAAGATTTATAACTGTCTAATGGTAAAAATGTATCAAAAATAATTTTATATAATGTTTTATTTTTAATAGTGGCTGAATCGAATTTTGGTCCAGAAGTGTCTATAAAACGTTTCCATCGTTTCTTAGGTACCACTTCATTTAATGTTTTAATGTCATTTCTTACATCAAAACCATTTGGAAATATTGTATATATTTCTTTTCCATTGATTATTTCAACATAATTACATAATTCCAAATCCTCATAAGGCATGTTAGGAAATATCCGATTTAAATCTCCTGCACAATGAAAATGTGGAACATATGAATATTCATAATTATTATGTTTATAATAACGATCAACAGTTGCTATTCTTTCTACTTTGGGCTGAGATATTAATTGACAAAAATTTTTATTATTTTTAATTTTATTTAATTCATCAACTTCTTGAGTTGTTATAACAGTTGTAATATTTCCTCTCACAGTAAAAGGAAAACATAATACTTTAAATTTTTCTTTAACCCCTACTTTATTACACCATTTTGTATATCTTTCTCTTATATTTAAATCTGAACATAAAAACCAAATATCATATTTGTAATCATATAAAATTTCATGTACTTTAGAAAATAAAAGACAAGAGAAATCTCCTGGATCATTGAAATCAACAATATGATCTTCATGAGGAGAATCTAGTGGATAAAGTCTAGATCCTTCTGGTAGATCATAAAGAAGTATAGATTCTTTTTCTTTTTTTAAATCATAGACATCAAGTAATAAATCAACATTATGAATAATTGTATCTAAATTAATTGTTATCATAATTATTTCTGATTTCTATGAACTTATCAATCCAATTATCTCTATGTTCAATAAAAAGTTGTGGTGATTCATCTACTACAGCAATAATTATTGCAATATAAGGTATAGATGATCCAGTCATTTCTTCCCACATAACAGAATATGCTGAACCCTGCATAAAATAATTATCAATCCATTCTTCTTTTTTGGGTTTGCTTGAAGTTTTAAAATCGATTATGTGATTTCTTCCACGAAATTTACCAACACAATCAACTCTCCCAGCAGTTTTTAAATGATTTGAAAATAATGTACGTTCCTGGCCATAAACCAACTCTATATCATCCAAAATAGATTGGATACTTTTAAACATAACAACATTGTCAGGAGTATAATCGTCAAATGACAATTCGTTATTCAAATAGTTTTCACATAGTTTATGAACTTTTGTACCTCGGCGGGATGCTTGAGTAGAAATCTTGTTAGCTTGTTTTTCACCAACACGTTTTCTCCATTTGATTATACCTTCTTTTTTATAATCAGAAAGTACAGTAGTAACGGAAGGATATTTTTCTCCATCAGGAGTTACATAACATCTTTTTCCATTTTCATTTATGGTTTTTAGTTCTAAATCACCAAGAACATTTTCATGTATAAACATTATTCAATTATAGGTAAAGTACTATACTTATGAGCCTTCTTTATTTCTTTTAGTTTATCATTAAAAGAAGCATCTGGTTTCTTTGGGCCGATATTATCATAAGCAAATCCTGGAGCAGAAAGTAATTGTACTATCTCACCATTACACTTAAAATTCATGTGTTTTGTTTGAGGAACATCTTCTGCACAAGGAGATTCAGTTGGAATCTTTCTGTCAGCTATTTTTAATTCTTTTTCAAAGACATTTCCACATTTTGTACATTTATAATCATATGTTGGCATAATACCCTTTTACATTCTACTAATACCAGTCATGCCTTTTGAATTAGCAATTGACAAATATTCTTTTGCAGTATTAAAAAATTGAACTGAAGTATTATCTACTATTACATTAATATCATCTAATTGTTTTGGAAAAGTGTCATCAATCAAATGTCTGTCCTTCTTTTCTATTTTATCAAAAATTTCTGGACTTAAATAACATGCTCCTGATGTTGCTAAAAGTTCTTTAGTCATTTTATAATCAGGTCTAACTGAAATCTTTTCTATTTTATCAGAATCATTTTTATATTTAATGAAAGTTTTAAATTTACTATCACCCATAGTCATATGTGATAAAATAGAAATTGTTTTTCCAGTATCTTTATGTGATTTATAATGTTTATCTATATCAAAATTATATAAATTATCACCACGTAAAAATAAAAAATCATCATTTTCAAACTTATAACTTAATTGACTTAAAGATTGTGCTGATCCAACACCGCCTTTTTGTTTATGAGTACTAACTATAAAACTTCCAAATTTTTTTAATGCTAATTCAATTTGATTATGATAATAACTTGTTGTAAGAATTACTTCATCAATATTAAATTTTTGCAACCATTCAAGATTGTGAAATAGAATCGGTTTCGCCTTCACTGGCAATAAACACTTTGGCATCATATCCGTAAAGGGCCTTAACTCTGTATTCATGCCAGCACAGGTCATCAATACTTTCATTTTTTTGCTTTCTTTTTCTTAGTTTTTTTGGTGCTTGTAAAACGGCCCTGACTATCCCTAGTAGGTTCAGGTTCGGGTTGTCGAAGATACTCCGGAAAAGAGTTATAAGCCACGAGGTGAGTAATCTTATCATATTTTTCTTGAAGTTTTTTATCCTTCATATGCCAAAGATCATCAGCCTCAGAGGGGTGTAACGAGTTAACCAATTCGATCCACAGAGTTTCACGCTTTACGCTGGTTAACGTTGGGTGTCCCCCCTCGATAAATAAATATAATTTTCTTACTTCATAATTCAAGGTAGCTCCATCATCAACTCCTTCAATAAATCCTCTTCGTGGATTAAACTCATCTTCTTTTAAATCAGGTCGCCCTTCAGGAAGCAGAAATTTTATATCTTTATTAAAATTATGCCGCAGTAATTCCCTTACTGCCTTAGACGGATTTTGTCTCAAATAATTAACACGTTCTTCATCAGTTTTCATCATATTTGCAACTGATAATATATCACTTGTCATTTTAGCTGGCATAATGTCTCCTAAAATTCATTTATATGCTCCATTAAATTTTTAAGTTTATGTTTTACGAAATAATTAAAAAGTTTAGTTCTACCAACTTCAGGTTGTTTATCATATTCAACCACAATATTAGTTTGCAACCATTCAGGAATCTTTGTTAAATCAATTAACATTTCATTTCTGCGATAATTACGTAATTGTTCACCCTGACAAAATACATCAGGCTCAAGTTCAGACCAAACTGAAACCTTTTTCTTTGATAATGGCGTTTGTCTTTTATCAGTAACAAATGTATCATCACTAGATAAAAAATTAGGAACACCATCACTTACATCACCCCTAAGAATATGTTCTCTTAAAAAATTTTCTGGATTATCAGTATCAAGAAAGTTTTTCTTTAGAGGAGAATATTGATTAACATTTTTGTATTTTTGTAACTGAATAAAATCTTTATCACTTGACAATATTAAAACAGGTTCTTCTTTATCTTTATTTAGTATAAGAGTGGCAATAATATCATCTGCCTCTGCTTTATCTATATATACGACCTTATAAGGGAAATTTTCAGCTATTTCTTCTCGCACCATGTGTAATAATCTGAATAATTCAGACCAATCAAAATCAGATTTATCTCTTGTTGTTTTTCTTTGTGCTTTATAATATTTAAATGCTTCTTTTCGCCAATTATTTGTTGCATCACAACAAACAACCAGATCACCATATTCTTCAGTAAATTTATGATGATACATTCTTATAGTATTTAAAACCGCATGTCTAACAAAATCTTCAGACATTGATTTCTTATTCATCATCACATTCGCAATAACGATTTGTGAATAATCAAGTAATATCATTTTACAACTTTAAGCAGTATAGTTTCATTGTTAATACGACCCGTTAAGTCTTTTTCTTTAGAATTAATAGATTCGTACTGTCTTTTAATAGCAAGTTTACCTCCAGAGAGCATTTTTGATAATACTTCTTCTGGCTTTCTTACTTTTTTACATTTAGAAAGTGATGTATCAAATCCTCGGAGAGTACTTCCTTTTACAGATAGTCCTGCATGACCTTCTGCTTGATACACACCAAGTTTACGATACTTTGAATTGAATACATACAATCGATCAGCACCAACAATCTCAGATGGATTGATAGATGCTATTTTATATTCATCATCATGTTTTTTGTAATTTAATTTAGCAATTTGTTTCGAAACTGAAACAGGTTTTTTCTTTCGTGGCTTTCTTTGCTTGTTAGCATTTGCAGAATAACGTTCACAATCATCAATAATTGATTGAATATAGTTCTCATAACTAACAAGTTGTTTCTTTTTCATATGAGCAAATGCTTCAGCAATATCCTCATCTGTAGGAATTAATCTTATTTCTTCTAGATAGGGTTCAAATTCTTTTGCTATCTTTTTAGCAATCAAACCTTTTACATTATTACTAACCAACCAATCATATACGCTTATAGTCGGCTCATAGTTGTTGTCTATAAAATCATCTATGGATTCTTCTATTTCAGAAGCATATAAAGAGACTTGTTCTTTTATATGTTGTTGAATTGAAGGCTTATCATTTCCATTAATTTCTTTTTCAGCAGATTTTTCTTTTGAAACAAGTTCGCCTCTTTTCTTACTGTAGTCAATAAGATAACTAATTTTTTCTACATACTCTTTGGGAAAATGTTCATATCCTCTCATAATCATTCTAGCAAGAAAACCTCCTCCCTTCAAATGAACAACTTTTGGTCCATCAACAAGAAGTCCACCTTTTCCCCATGGAAAGGATCTTACCTTCTGAATATCTTCTTTACTATATCCAGAATGTTTCATGTATTCCAGCATCCATTTTTTAGATTGATCTGCTTCATGAAAATGGCTATACCAATTCAATCCATGCATGATATCAGATGGAGTAGAATTTTCATCAAAGACTGGTTCTGTTCCCATCTTCTGTTCATCAAAAGTTCTTCCCGAACCAATAACTCTTTTAACTTTTTTGGTTAATAGTAACTTCTTTTTTAACTTCTTCTTCGGCATAATCTAATTCATATGTTAGGTTATCAAGAAAATCGATCCATTGATCAATTCGTTTTTTCCAACTATAATGAGTATATGCGTATTCTAATGCATTGTCAAGATTTTTCTGAACATCTTTTGACCAATATTCATCCATAACATCTTCAAGTGTATCAGCAAATCTTTCAACATGCTTATTTTTATCTTCTGTATAATTGTACATGTAAGCATATTCGCCACATGTTTCAGGTAAAGCACCATAATTAGAAGTAACAATAGCACATCGGGCCGACATTGCTTCCATAGCTACTCTACATGAAGTTTCTTGCCAAGTAGATGGATATGCTAGTATATGCATATTTTTCCAATGTTCTCTTAGTTCATCATAAGGAACTGCTCCATAATATGTCACTCTTGGATCTTTTTCGCACATTTCAAACAAGGGCTTATATGGCTCATCATTTTTTTCCCAACCATATAACTTATAACTAGAAAAAACATGTAAATGAAAATCACTTCTATCTATTAAATTTAAAGCATTCACAAGAATGTCAAGACCTCTTTGAGGAGTTGAAGCATATATTAATTGAAGATCCTTTGTTTCAGTTTCTTCATGTTTTGGAATAGGATCTATAGCATTTTTAATAACCACTCCACGATCATATGGAATATTCAATAATGTTTTAAATTGTTGTTGTTGCCAATGACTGACAAAAATTAATTTGTTAAAAAGATCAAGTTGAGTTTTAAGAATATCGTATGCGGGATCTTGTGCAAGATCATGAATCCAAAAAAGTCTACGTTTATTTTCTTCTATAGATTGGACTCTTGAAATCACGAATTGAAATTTGTCTTTATATTCCTCAGGTAATCTGCGGAATAATTCCATTGAAAGGAGTTCTGTTCCTCCCATAGAATTCTCCGCTAGATTTCCTTTTTCATGCTGAGGAATTTTCACATCTACATCATCTATCATAATTTACTTTCTAAAAATTATAACTCCGTTTATAAAAAATATGATCATCAATTGTTACATTTTTTTTATATTTTTTCGACCACTTAGGAAATTTTTGCATCCAATTAGCATGATAATGCGTTGCACCATCTGTTATATCCATAAGTCTGTCTTTATGATCATAAAACCATTTAGCTACTGATTGAGAATTTCTCCAACCATATCCTTCTCTTGGATCATCTCCCATTCCATCACAATACCATGAAAACTGGCATCGATCTCTTTTTGGATGTCCTGAAGCATAATGAGGACCTTCATATATTACATCACAAAAAGTACTGGGAAAATGAGTTGAATCTACTCTATTTTTTGTTACAAATGCAACTGCTAATTTTCCTGCAGTTGATTGGGTTGCCGCTTCAAAGTAAATATTTTTTGCCAAACACGTAATTTGCTCCTGATTTTGCACGATTATATCTAAGTTAGGATTTTTAATTGATTGTGTCTTGACTAATGAGACTGATGGCAGTTGTGGAATAACAATTTTTGTGCTTGATTTTCCAAGTGGTACTCCTACAACTCCTGGTATCAGTATTGTTGCGACAATTACCATCAAAAAAGCATAAACCTTTTTTAACATGTAATTCTCCGGGTTGTTAACGATTCCATGAATAACAAATCAACCGTATGTTCTATATTTATAACATTCTTTTCTTTGTGTTTTCGATTGTTTTCTTTATTCGTTCTATCTTTTTCTTTCTAACAGACTCTACTTTGTCTTTAGAGCCGGTAGAAAGTACTTTATCTTGCATAATAGCAACTGTTAGTTCTGCATTAGCTTCATGCATTTTAAGGGTGTTTTCAAGCCTTTTAATAGACTTTTCTTGTCTTACACGTTTATTTTTTTTCATTTCTCCTTTTTTGATCTAATTTTTACTATACTACCTGTGTATCCATCAGGAGTCTTATATCGTAATACAGTTTCAACATAAAAATCTTGACCTCCATAAGTAGAATGTTCTGTTTTTAACTCTATAAGTGATTTTTTTTCTAAATTCTCCACCCACCGTCCGTTTTTATAGTAGCATTATACCCTTGCTGTAACATCGCATTAGCAAATGTAGTTGCATCTTCTCTTGATTGACAAAATCTTTTCATTATATGTTCAGGTTCTGGAGGATCCCATTTAAGATTTTCTCTCATTTGAGCATGATTATTTTTACTGCTTTCAGGAACTTTAAAATATTCTACCCAGATATTCATAATACTACTGCCTCCAATCTACAAGTGTATGCTAAAAATAAACCCATAGCAAGTGTAAGAGCCCAAAACATTATTTCATTTCTATTAAACATAATTACCCATAAGGTCTTTTTTCTTTATTTAATATATGATTATCCTCATCTACACATTGTCGATAAGGCTTCTTATAATTAGCATTTTTTCCAACTATAGTTCCCCTTTTTAATCCCCATTTATTATCTTCCCAAAATCCATAACACCCCGTTTGTGATGTTGTTGTACAACTTACAACTATCCATGTCGCCATCATTACAAAAACTAATAATAGCTTTTTTTGCATTTATTCCTTAAATATTTTTTAAAAATTTATCCTTTATTTTTAGAGAACCTTTTGTTCCACAATGTGGACAAGTCATAGCTTCTACTTTCTGTTTATATACTTCATCTTTATTATTAGGAGTTTTTGCATAACTCCACCACTTACCACACTCTTCATTACCACAATTGAAATGATATAATATCTCAAAAACATATTCATGATTATGAGCCAATTTTTCAATCATTTAGATCCTTTTGGATACTAAGTATGTAAGTCATATATTTTAAATAATATCCATATTAATAAAACATTAGTTATTAACAATTCTATTGCTAAAATTGTATGATACCAAACCCATCTAACTTCGTATTTTTTATTCCGTTCTACCTCTTCTTCATCTAATTTCTTAATAAATTTATTTTGAACTGATTCTATAAACTTTATCATGGATCTCCTTTTAATTTAGATATGGAGACATAACTCCTTCCATTTCAGGACTTTCCTCCTGCATTCTTGCACAAAACTCATGAAATTCATCCAAATTATCTTCTTCATGAAAATGTGCTTCATGATAACGTGAAAATAATTCTTTTGCTTCTCGTAACATTCTAACATCAAATTCATGAAATGTTCCATCAGGTTCAAGTGCCAACAAACAATCTTGATCTGGTCTAAAAAATAGTTCTATTCTTGTTGTTGGAAAACCCAACATTATTAACTCCTGATAATATAATGATTATGTAGTGGGGCGCGGCCTGAATGGTGGGGGTGCAGATCCATTAGTCCATTCAGACCTCCCTGCGCCATTTTTGAAAACTTGTTCTATTATTTATTCTTTTTTCTCTTAAAGGAATAAAAGTTAAAATTCTTAGAATTTTTCTTTTTTATGTCTAAGTAGACATATATAAGTGCAAAAAATACACCCAAAATAACAAAAAGTTGAAGAGGAAGAAACACATCATTCCAACTCCAACCAATTTTATCTGTCAATTTTAAAATTACTAAAACCGATGTTATAAAACCCATTAATAACATCGGAATACGATAAATAAATATTTTCATCCAGCTTCTTTTTCTGCTCCTCTAGTATAAAAATCTTGATCTACTACAGGAGTGTTAAAACTCTTCATTTGACTTTCTTGCCGTACAGTCCTAGGTCGTTCTGGTATAATACATTCCAGTTTTGTGATCTTCCCACCCTTTTCCAAATATTCATTAATTTTGACATTCAGATCATCTCTTGATATTTTAAATTTCTTTTTATATTTTTTTGGCATGTTAATCTTATATTAGATTATTATAGCAATAAATCAGAAAAAAAGCAACCATTATCGCAAATTTTCCATCCAAAATCCAAGTCCTTTCTCTTTCAACTTGAATTGTACATCCTCAAAAGTAAAAAATTTCTGTAATTCATCTTTACTTAAAAACAATTCACCGTTTCGATATAAATCAAATTGGCCCTTTGTTCCTTGTTCAATTTCGCATGTATCTAGTAAAGATTTATTAATATTAGCGGAAAGACTTTCTGCTTGTGGTCTATAATTTCAAGAACCACAATATTTAAGTACAAACATACTCCCCTTTCGGATTTTAATTTATTTTTAATCCCAAAGACCTTGATAATGCTCTGCGAAAAGATTCAGACCTTCGTCAATCTTATCCCACCATGCTTTTCTTGCATCTTTATAATCTACGTGGTGAGCAATAACATCATAGTCTTCATCTTTATCAATAATCATTGCAAATGCATCAATCATTTTCTGAAGTTTGTCCATCCATAGTTCTTCATAATACTTGCTCTCTGCATCACGATCCAAAATTTCTTCAAATGATCCTTGAGAATAATGCTCTGGATATGCTTCTGTTTCATCATAAGGGGTTGGATAACCAAAATGTGGTACACGTTCCCTTAAACGAACAAGAGCAGGATGAATAATATGAGCAAGAGTGGAATCTAAATTCCAAACATCATGATTATCAATATTTACATGAAAGGCTCTGTTTTTTCTAGCAGGAGAACCCATCTTTACAAACATAATTAATTCCTATTAAGTATTTATTCTAGTGGCTCCCTCGGCTGGATTCGAACCAACGACAAGCAGATTAACAGTCTACCGTTCTACCACTGAACTACGAGGGATCATAATTGTCCTTCGAAAAGATATTTATCCATGAATGCCCAAACTTCATGTGGGAGTTCCATATATCTACATAACGAAATAAAATGATGATATATGAAATTGTAATATTCAATACTTATTCTGCTTGCAATATAACTCATTATTGAAAGAGCAATAAGCAAAATAAAAATTTCACGAACAATATTTATTTTAAGCATAAGTCGTTTCTTCAATTGCATATTTTAAAATTCCTGCTTCAAGTTCTTCTGCATAACCTATATAATCAGTATTTCCTTTGTCTGCAATGTCTCTAAATCGTTTTATAGCTTCAACAGCTTCATTTGTAAATACATCAGTCAACTTTCCAAACCCATTCCAATCATATCGGAATTCCAATCCTTCGTCTGATATAGTATCTAGTTTTGTATGTTCCCAAGTAGCAACTTGCCACTCATTTCTATGTTCTACCCAGATATAAACATACTCAAGAAAAGAACTTTCACGAATGTAATCTTCAAAATCAAGATAATTTTCGTAAACTATTGCTTCATCTGTATTTGCACGATCCGCATGAGACTTTTCAATTGTTTCATACAAGGAAGATGCATAACCCAAAGTTGTAGCTAATTCCTTTGCTTTTTCTGCAGTATTGTAATGTTCTAACAAAGTCCATCCAACACTTGTTGTATTTCCATCCCAATGCACATAGGATGTAGTAACTGTTCCATCATTACTTAAATACGCTACTAAACTATTTGTACTCATAATTAACTCCAATTAAAAGAAGGTGAAGAAGACAAAACTATATCCATGCCCTCAGTAGTGGCTGTAAAATCGTGACCTAAATTTTTGAGATCAGTAACCAAACCCCACTTAACGCCTCTAAGTTCATCAACTTTTCGTTCTGCGGCTTCAAGTTCATTACAAACCATTTTGAGTTTTCTCAGTTTAAATTTTCTTGCGTGGGTCACTTCTTTTTCAAGTGCATGATTCAAACTAGCATTCATAATAATTTCTTTTTGGGGGTTAATAGTCAGGAAGAATTCCTAACCTTCACTTATATTATCTCAAAACCACACCATAGTGTCAAGATAAAAATTGGTTTTTTTGGATTAAAAAATGAGTTCGTCTTCTTCTGAAACTACAAATTCTTCATTTTCATAGCAAGGTTCACAAGTGTATTCACCAGTTACTACATCATATCCAAATTCTGGAAAGTAATCGGTATCACTTAGACACCCATATTTACACATTATCATACTCATTTTACACTTTCAAATATAGTTGAAACATCAGATACAAATCTAGTAGCAACTTTACTGGGATTAAATCCAACCCCAACTTCATCACTAGAAAAGCTAACACTAAATACTCCAGCATATATCATATAAGCTACTGTAGCAACTGCAATATATTTTATCATAAAATCTCCTATATAAGAATAAACATAAAAAGTATTGCCAAATATGCTATACCAAATAACAATACTAGGGTTGCAATTTCTTCAAGAAACATTTTCATAATTTCTCCTAAAATAATTTCGTATACATTCCAGTATGTCTTTCAAAAAGTTCTACCAGAGAATCATTATAAACATTTTTGTATTCTCTAACCGACTTCCACTGACCCAAACGAGTCAACTTAGCAAAAGTTACATCGTAAGTGTCCATACTGTTTAGAACAACTTCAAATAAATTTGCATTGGTCTTATTTCGACCAATCTTCATTCGAATACCATTCTCAAGATCAATGAAACTATTGGCTCCTGTCATGGTAACAAATTTTTGTCCACCTAACTGTCTAAAAATTTCATTTGCAACGGTTTTTCTCATATTACCCTCACACTATTTTTAAAAAGTTCATCAGTTGAAATTTCATATTCAGTAAAATGCTTATCAATTTCAACAACTATGTCACCAACATTGGTGCTTCTCAACATTTCCAAATCAGAAATCAGCAATTTGGCTTCTTTCATCGCCCACAATCTTGCTTCTTCCAAAGATTCAAACGTTCCTGAAGAGAGAAATTCTCCTTTCTTCATCAATTTCGCAACGAACTTTGATTTTGTCATAATAAATAATCTCTTTTGGGGGTTAATAGTCAGGAGAATTCCTAACCTTCACTTATATTATCTCAAAAACGGGTGGGACTGTCAAGCTAAAAAATGGTTTTTTTACAAATTTTGACAAGATGTTGTTCCTGTTTTATTCAAAGTCCACCCAGATTCTTGTAAAATTTTACCATCAGAAGAAGTTTCTCCTGCCTTTAAAGTCGATATTACATTTAAATCACTATCTAAACCTTGAACTTTAACAAGATTTGCATATTTAGTATCACAATCAAAAGATCCTTCAATAACTTTATAAGCACTATCATCACTTGCATTAAATGTTATTTTAAAATCTCCACTAAGACCATCAGAAGCCAAATTATTAAATTCAATATCACTGGTTGTCATAGCATACATCAATGTTCTTGGAATATCTCCTTTATATCCTCGATAAAAATTACCATCTAGGTATTTTCCATTTTCATCAAGAATCATTACAACATCTCCAGACATATTTTCTTCATTTATCTTTGTAGCATAATAATTTATTCTTATTATTTTCTTCGGAATACCACGAATTATTCCTTTAAATAATCTTTCTTTTTCAAAATAAATTCCATGAGCCCAATTATCACTTGCATTTGTTGTTACTGAAATTCCATCATTAGAATCACTAATATTAAGTCCAGTAAAAATAATATCCTCATCTCCAATCACTAATGGAGTATAAAAATTTTGTTCAAATATTAATCCTCCTGTAGATTTAAATTCTTCTGAAGATTCGATATCTAAAATCCATTCACCATAATTAGATTCATCATCTGTAGCAAAATTCTGATAGTCAAAAGTATTATCTGTAGTATTATTTGTATACCAAATTTTTCCACTATTAACAACCCACGCCTTAACAATCCATGATTTTACTATCATTCTTCCACTTACATAGGTTCCACTTTCGGGTAGTGATCCAGAAAAATCTTTTTCAAAATCACCAAAATGTCTTCCTTCTTTTATAATATAATATTTTTGATCATCAACAACTGTAATCCAATTACCCTCTTCGTCTTTAAGTTGGTATGAATATCTAAATGCTTCTGATTCCCAACTATAATTATTTGACATTGAAAATGTCTGTGCAATTACATTTGTAATAAAAATAAAATATATAAAAACAATTAAACTAATTTTTTTCATACTACCTCTATAACGAATAATTAACTGCATATACAATAATTCTGCCTTTAGAATTTTTTACAGAATCATCATGTTCTTCTTCGATGTTTGCACATCCTGCGATTAAAATTAATGTTGTAATAAAATAAAATATAGTTTTCATAATAAATTTATAGTTCAAGTGTGGAATGGCGGTCCCAATGGGATTTGAACCCATGTTGCTAGATTGACAATCTAGAGTCCTAGGCCTGACTGAACGAT